>Kenny_p2__coassemble_560_pt1 | contig 79630 bp, 65 predicted proteins | sample Kenny_p2__metabat2_low_PE_018 | metagenome-assembled genome bin Kenny_p2
CCATTCATATTGTTCAAAAGCAATGACAACAAAGAAGATAGAATAGAGAGATCCACAAACTTTCGTAAAATCATTTGATCAAACCCTTTAAAGAAAGTTGGAATTTTGCGAAAAAGAAATAAATCAATCAAGGAAATTGAATGTAGTAAAGAAAATAGGATTAGCACATTCCTTTCGGTAATATTCACTTTTGTTTGATAAAATTAAATCAGATTATGAAAAACGAAAAAGAAAAATATATGCGAAGCGCACTACGGCTTGCTAAAAAAGCAGAAAGCTTAGATGAAGTGCCAGTAGGGGCTGTAATTGTCAAAGACGGAAAAATACTCGCAAAAGGTTGGAATCGTAGACAAACCAAACAGAATCCTTTAGAGCATGCCGAGGTCATGGCAATCCAATCCGCTTGTCGAAAATTAAAAAGTTGGCGTCTGGAAGGATGCGATTTATATGTGACCCTTGAACCTTGTCCAATGTGTTCGGGTGCTATTATTCAAAGTAGAATTGAACATGTTTACTTTGGTGCATTCGACCCTAAAGGAGGAGCTGTTGCTTCTGTTGTTTCTCTTTTCGATCTTCCGCAATGGAATCATCACCCTATGTGGGAAGGTGGCATTCTAGAAGACGAATGTTCTATGATTTTAAAACAATTCTTTAAAAGAAAAAGAGAGTTAAAAAAACAAGAAAAAAGAGCCCTTAAATTGAGATCAAACAACAACTAGAAAATCAAAAATAGATTTGAAATTTGATTCGGTGTCATTTGAACAATCAATTCAAGAGAAAAAGAAGAAATTCAAAAGCATGAAATAAGGAGGTTTGAGTATGGCTTATCAAGCACTTTATCGGAAGTACAGGCCAGCTTCATTTGATGAAGTAGTCGGGCAAAAGCATATTGTGCAAACACTCAAAAACGCAATTGCCAATCAGCGTATTGCACATGCGTATTTATTTTGCGGTCCCCGTGGTACTGGGAAAACATCGATTGCTAAAATCTTTGCACGGACGCTGAACTGTACTGGAGAGAATCCTCCATGCATGGAATGCGAAAACTGTAAGTTGTCTTTGGATGGAACCCATCCCGATATTATTGAAATTGACGCGGCCTCCAACAATGGAGTAGACGAAGTACGTGCTTTGATTGAACGTGTAAACTACTCGCCAATGGAAGGTAAATACAAAATCTATATTATTGACGAGGTTCATATGATGACTTCTGGGGCATTCAATGCGCTGCTAAAAACGATTGAAGAACCACCAGAACATGTCATTTTTATCTTTGCGACAACTGAGCCTCATAAAGTATTGCCAACGATTTTATCTCGTTGCCAACGATATGATTTCTCAAAAGTTTCTAATCATGATATTCAGCAACGCCTGATTCAAATTTGTGAAAAAGAAAATGTGAATGCAGATGAAGATGCTTTGGAGTTTATTGCAACTCTAGCTGATGGTGGAATGCGTGATGCTTTATCGATTCTCGATCAATGTATTGCTTATGAACAAAATCACATCACAATTGATGCAGTCAGAGAAATCTATGGAGTAGTTCAACCTGAACAACTCGGAGAACTCGTTAGCAAGCTTGTGCCAGAAGAAGCAAACCAAGCGATTGAACAATTAAAGAAAATAGAAAGTCGCGGAATGGATCTGAAAAGACTTTGTGCGGATCTTATTTCAATGTTCAAAGATTCCCTTCTTTTGGGGATGGCTAAACAAACAGAATTGATTTCTGAACATCGCAAAGAAATCCTAAATAAGTATTTCATGAATCATCCTGTTCAGAAACGTATTCAGATATTGAACGATTTGATGAACTTGTATAATCGTTTGGCATTCTCTTCGAATGTCATGGATTATATGGAAACAATCTTGTTAAAAGCTGCATTATGGCAAGCACCTGTACAAAATCCGATTGCATATGATGTTCATCCGAATAATCAGATTCAATATGAAAAGAGATCTGATTCTTCGGATAAATCTGCCAGACAAGTGACAAACAGCCCAAAAGTAACACCAAAATCGAACTTATCTGATTTATTCTGGAAATCTGATGTTTCACGTGAAACAACGAAAATGTCAGAAAAGCCTAAATCTGAATTCACATTTTCGGAAGATTTTTTACTCAGTCTGTTAGTTGCAGGGAATAAAGAAGAAAAAAATGCCGATATGTACAATATGAAAGATCTGGAGAAATATCGGAATGATCTGAAATATTCACGATTTGTTGCTTCACTCAATAAGTTTACGTATATTGCGGATGGAAAAGACTTCATGTTGATCGGGGTCCAAAGTAAATTGGATCGTGACTTTATCAACGATATGCAAAACAGTGTTGGCTATGAGACATTCACAAATGAAATTCTGAAAAAGCCAAAGAAGATCTTTGCAATCACAATCGAAGACGGAAAAAATCTGATCGAAGTATTTAAAAAACGTAGCGCAGAAAAAACGTTACCAGAACCGGCAAAGCTTGAATTAAACGAAGTTTTAAACGTTGAGGATCTTCCAATTGAAGAACAGCTCTTAAAACGCTTTAAAGACCTGAAAATCGTCGATGATTGATATCAAGAATATGAATTGATTCAATGCAAAGATGAGTCCCCTTCCCTGCTCTAATCAAGCATTTCAAGCGGGATTTGTCTAAGCAAAGGATCAATGCTCAACAAAACCTGAATAATCAGAAAATAAAAGGAGAAATAAATCGGAACAAAATTAGATTCAGATTCTTTAAAGCTACTAAATAGAAGCTTAGAGAAACAAAATCTGAATAATCAGATATTTGCCCGAAAAAATATGATAAGAGAGGAGAAATAGAGATGTATCCAGTAAGTTTTGAGAACTTAGTTTTAGAATTGCATAAGTTGCCTGGAGTAGGTATGAAGAGTGCTGAAAGAATGGCATTTGCAATTTTAGATTGGTCGGATGAACAGAAGAAGCAGTTTATTGAATCTCTGAATTCCATCACCAAAATCAGACGCTGCAAAGTATGCGGAAATTTATCAGAATCTGAAATTTGTGAAATCTGCTCAGATGAAAGCAGAAATCACAATCAAATCTGTGTGGTCCAAAATGAAAAAGATATCTATGCGATTGAGAATCTTCAAGAATATAACGGTGTATATCATGTACTGCATGGCGCAATTAATATTCATAAAGGAATTTTGCCTGATCAGCTGAATATCCCATCCTTAGAAGAAAGAGTAAATGAAGAAACGGAAGAGATTATTCTTGCATTAGATCCTACAATGGAAGGCGAAACGACTGCGAAGTATCTAACACGCTTATTAGAGGGAAAAGTACTCATTACACGCCTAGCTTCAGGGATTCCTTTTGGCGGAAAACTAGACTATGCAGATACAAGAACACTTTCTCAAGCATTTAAAGGCAGAAGAAAAGAAGATTAAGTATAAAAAGTATCTTAAATAACAAATAAATCAACTTATTTGTTTAAATCTGACCGATCAGATGAAGAAATATGAATAAAAATATGAATATCTGAGCGATCATAGGACTAAATTGTATACAATAGGACAATTCATACGAACCAAATAAACGGAAAGACAATCTAGAGAATGAATATTCTTAAGGATATGAATTTCCGTTTTTATTTTCCTATGCAATTCACATAGTACCAGAGGGAGAATGGGAAAGAATACGAAAATCATATATTTATTATAAATGTTATATTATCAAGAACACTCACAATATGAGCGATCACATGAGTGAAAAAATACATTCATTCGCATGGAGGGATGGTCATCTGAAAATCAGAATTTATGTAGGATTTAAGTTGTGATTTTCAGTTATTAGTAAAAACAAACATATGATTGCTCCTAATAAATTCACATCTTCGAAAATTCAAAAAATCGAATTTTATCTGCAAAATATATGAATAATCATATTTAATTCACTATAAATATGACGAATCATAGGAATGGAAATTTGTAATTCATATCAATTCTGAAATAAATATGAATAAGCAGAAATGTAAAAACGAAAATTTCTGAATTCATATTTATGTTCATACTGCAAAAATATGAATATTCATATCTAATTTCCTGATCATGCGATTAATCAGGTTTTTTCTTCTTTACCTAAAAGTTGTTTTTTGCCTCAAAAAGTTTATTTGTGAGCATTCACAAGATTGTCAGATATTTTTTTGACCTAAAAAACACGATATATTTAGGCAAAATTTTAAATTTCTGTATGAATTAGGCGATGATATCGTTAACATATTTGCATTTGTCCAATCTGATCAATACAATAGAGTCGCATATGAATTTCCCCGGATTATCATAAATCATTTTGAAAGTTTACAATTTTATGGTAAAGTCTTAGGGCTTTTTATATATAGAAAGGGTGATCGTTTTGACTGATAATAACTCACCAATCGATGTTTACTACGATATGGATATTGCGACGATATGCCAGCACTTCAATAAATCGCGTAATACTGTAGATAAAGCTGTAGCTAAGTTAGTCAGGCATTACCCTGACAAAGGTTGGAAATACAAAAATCCAGAAACAAAAAGGATTACAATAAAAGCAGAAGGTGTAGAAAAGCTATCTACCTATTTCAGAAAAGAAAAACATGAAATATCTGCAGTTGAAACTGAACTTAGAATGGAAATCGAAAAGTTAAATGCTCTTTTAGAAGAGAGAAATACGCAGATCGCCAATCTAGAAGTACTATATGCTGAGAAACTGAAATTAGAATTAGAAAAAAACACCCAAACTTTCCTTTTGGAACAAAAAAGCAAAGAAGAAGAAATTGCTCAAAAGGATAGTCAAATTTCCGAACAATCAGAGAAAATATCGGAACAATCAGAGAAAATTTCAGAGCAGTCTGATCAAATTACCGAACAATCTGAGCAAATCTCTACTTTAGAATCTGAAAATCAGAAACTCAAAGAACAACAGGATCTGACCGATCAGATGAAAAATGAGTTAGAAGCAAAACTTGCGGATTATCGTAAACAAGAAGAGGAATATAACAAAAAAGGATTCTTCTATCGTTTAACTCATAAATTTACTTTATCCTAATCCTGAAAATCATATATTTTTGTTCAATAAAAAAGACGTTATTTCCCAAACCAATGGGCTATAACGTCTTTTTTATTATTTATCGATATGATTTTGATCTTGAATAGCCCTTGCTAGTTTGCTTGGGCAATTTTTTTCGAATTCGAGGTTAACGGAATGCATTAACGAATTAAAGGATTGAATGGATGCAGAAGATGATTTGTATTCATATTCGATTTCAAAGTCATCTGAATTTTTGAAATATGTATGATCTAAAGACAGTTCTGCTTCCTCTAAATCACAAATCCACCGTTCTGTTTTGAAAGAAGCTAAAACTTGTAGATCATTTGGAAATGGAATATGTGATTCAATCCACTCGATATCTTCCTTTGAGAGTTCTTCTAGCGTGTGGGCAAAAATAGATTTTTCATATTCATATTTCGTGATCGCATCTAGTGGCTTTTTAATCGTCAAAATCCATTGATCATTCCCTTGATCGCCAACGATTTGTCTAATTCTTAAAGCGATACCTTTCGTTTTATAAAAATGACTAGGATTGTCGTAATAGGTATTGATCTGAATACGAGGTTTTTGAAAATCAATCTGATTCAAAAGTTGCTTTGCTTGTTGTTCATTGAGAAGGATTTTTAATTCACGTTCTTGATCGTTCATGGTTACCTCCAAAGTTGTATTACTGTTTGTCATTTTACTCTATCAAAAGCAATGATGAAAAATACAGGGGGTCTATTGTGTATAAAAAATGAGTTGACTGACTTATTGCATAGGATTTGTCTCGACAACTGTTCAAATTTTGAAAAACGCTAGATTCGTATTAGAATGCATAAAAGAAATCCCAATTATCGGATTAAGTAAGTAAAGGAAAAAGCATGTATGAATCCAATCTGTTTTTCAATTTATACACGTGATGATTCTTTCTCAAAACAAATAGGAAATGAGTTAAAAGACGTGTTAACTCAACAATTTCAAGATGTTTATTGTGAAGAATCTCCCAATATTGTCATTTGTATTGGTGGGGATGGAACGCTACTTCGTGCGATTCATGCCTATGAAGATCAATTAGATACTATTTCTTTTGTTGGTATTCATACAGGAACACTCGGTTTTTTTACCGACTATACAAAACATGATTTAGAAGACTTTGTATATGATTTACATCACAACGAAATAAAGACTGAATCATATCCTCTAATCGAAGCAGTTCTTGATGATGATGAATCGAAAGTATATTCTGCATTAAATGAAATTCGACTCGGTTCTTTTACAACAACGGTTGTTTATGATGTCTACATTGATAATGAATATTTTGAATCTGTATGTAGCTCAGGGGTAAGCGTATCGACACAAGCGGGATCGACAGGTGCTAACCGGGCACTGCAGGGGGCAATTGTGGATAATGGTTTAGAAGTGATGGAACTTACACAAATTATGCCTGTTTCCCACGTGAACCAACATTCAATGACTTCACCTTACATTCTTAAACGGGATCGAATCGTTGATTTTTATGGAAAATCACTAGAACATTCCAACCTTTGTTATGATCATTTGGAAACGGGAAAACTAACAGGCGTCAAAAAAGTAACAGTGCGTTTATCAAATCGTAAAGTCAATTTTGCCCGTTTTCGACCATACAGCTATCTGACACGACTGAAAAATTTATTTTAAAAAACTGTTCAAAGTGGTAATCAACAATAGAGCATTTTTCTTTTCATCTGGTAAACAAGGATGGTAAGAAGAATGCTTTTTTGATTCAAGATTGAAGTGAATGGGACAAAAAAGCTGCCATGATTTGGATGAGTGAGCTAGAACTCAAATCATCGCAAAAACGGTGACAGCTTTTTAATATATGAAAATCAGATTTTTAGTGAAGATTGAATCGTTCTTTAAATGCGATCCAATGCGGCAGAATGTCGAAGCTAATGTTGATTATTCTTGAACTTGTTGGGGACATATTCATAATCAATCCAAACAAAATGAAGTAGGAAAGAGTAGAAGATCCACCATAGGAGATTAAAGGTAAGGTGATTCCAGTAATTGGAACAAGTCCAATGATCATGCCTAAGTTTTGAAATTGTTGATAGAACAACATGGCAATTGTACCGATGATAATCAAGCGGTTAGCCGGGACTTTTACATTGTATGCCATTTTGCATAAATATAAATCAAGTCCTAAACAAATGACGATGATAAATAAAGTTCCAATTAAACCGAAACATTGACCAAAAGCAGCAAAGATAAAGTCAGTATGGGCTTCTGGGATCGCTACAATATTCGCTTGTAAACCATGACCAGTCAGACCAGCAGAACCGAGTGAAAGTAAAGCGGTATAAAGCTGGTTAGAAGAACCTAAGTAGTTGTGTTCTGGATATAGCCAAGCATCGATTCTTCGTAACTGATAACTAGATACTAAAGAAGCAAGTAAATCGTTTTGATAGAAGTAGAGGAAGAAGAATCCTCCAAACAATACAGCGACGAGGGCTAATGCGATCCAAATATAAATTTTTCGAATTCCACTGCACAACAATAAAACTAAAATCGTAAAGCCAATAATGATAAACAAACCAGTATCTGGTTCTAACAAAATGAGAACCATCGGTAAAACAGCCCATTTTGCGATTTGTAAAAACATACGCAAGTCATCTTGTACAGAAGGGTTTGGATGTTTTTTTTGGAAATCAGCAATGATATTACTCGTTTGCAAAATCAAAACAACTTTCATAAATTCCGAGGCTTGGAATGATCCGAGTCCAGGTAACTGAATCCAAGAAAAGGCACCGTTGACAGGTCCGGCAAAAGGTAAGGAAAATCCTGTAAAGCGGTGAAGAAGTTTTGATAACAACAAGTAAATTAAAACATAAATCAAAGCTTTATAAACGATGGGGATATATGCAAAGAGTGCCTTATTTTGAAAACGGCTAATGAGCATTAACATCGCAAAACCGATGATATACCACATGATTTGTCGTTTTAGATAAAAAGGACCGGCATTGTAGCGGATTAAGTTAAATGCGTTATAAATCGCAAAACAACTCGTGGCGAATAAGACGAGTAAAATGAAGATAAATCCAAAATCACAACGGATCGTTCTTCGTCCAATTTGAATCGTTTGCTTCATATAAGTCCCCCTTTCGTTCATTGATTCGTACAGTTCAGTATATCATACTCATTTCATGAGCGGATTGGCATGCCAAAAATGAAAGGAATCGAATCTGAAAAACGGCAAGCTTAGGCAAATTATTAAAAATAGATTCGACCCACAAGCTAGATCTGTTTGATTTCACCAAATATGTTTTGTTTTGAAAGGAATTCCAGGACACAAACGAATTGTGATTCAAAGTGAATCGAAACGTTTTGATATAATAAAATCAATGTCTATCGATAAATCTCAATATTCTCCGATGATGCAGCACTATCTTGAACTAAAAGAAGAGCATCCAGATGAAATCTTGTTTTACCGTCTCGGAGATTTTTACGAAATGTTTTTTGAAGATGCAGTAACTGTATCTCGCGAACTTGACCTCGTTTTAACTGGAAAAAACGCAGGCGCTGAAAAAGCACCGATGTGTGGTATTCCCCATCGGGCATACAAGAGTTACGTTTCTCGATTAGTGAAGAAAGGATATAAAGTTGCGATTTGCGAACAGCTTGAGGATCCCAAAGCATCCAAAGGGTTAGTAAAACGCGGAATCGTGAAAATCATCACACCAGGGACGTTACTCGAAGATGAAAATAACCGTCAGTATGTGAACTACTTAGGTGTTGTGGCAACGGATAGCTGGAAAGCGTTGTTGTTGCTTTGTGAATTATCCACAGGGGAACTGCGCTATATTGAGCTAGAAAAATCTTTGAGTCAACTTCAAAACTTATTGAATGAATTTGAAGTCAAAGAGTTAATTGCGCCACGAAATTTGAATAAAACTTGGCAGAAAGCATTAGAACAAAGTCCCCTTGTTTTCTCCTTACAACAAGCTAAGCCATTAGCGCCAGAAGATGAATCGCTATTACCGGTTCAAGATCCTTTGATGAAATCGGCATTAGAAGTATTAATGGGTTATCTCCAATCTACCCAAATGCAGCATGCCGATCATTTAAGTCCCATGACACCGATGTTTCCTTCAACCGCTATGGTTTTAGATCCGGAAACAAGACTTCATCTTGAATTGACCCGCTCGCTTTCGAGTAATGCTCATGCTCAATCGTTATGGGCATTTATGGATCAAACGCAATCCGCACTAGGAAGTCGTTTGCTTCGCGAATGGATTGAAGCACCTTTACTAGATCCAACGCAAATTATGCAACGCCAAGATGCGGTACAAACGTTATTGGATCAATTTTTAGTGCGGACCGATCTTAGGGATCACTTAGCTTACATTTATGATCTAGAACGTTTAGCAGCAAGGATTAGCTATCGTTCAGCTTCTCCACGTGATGTATTGCAGCTATCGACATCGCTAGAACACGCTGCACCTATTTTAGAAATGGCGCAATGTTTGACGAGTTATCCAGGACTGAAAGACGTACCGGATTGTCATGAACTTTATGAACAAATCAAAAGTGCGATTGTTCCGGAACCACCTTTAACGACAAAAGATGGAGATTTCATTGCTCCAGGATATAACGAAAAACTCGACGAAATCCGTCGTTACGCCAATGAAAGTGACCAAGCTTTACGGGAATTGGAAGAAAGAGAAAGGGAACGGACCGGAATTAAAGCATTAAAGATTGGATATAACCGTGTATTTGGTTATTACATTGAAGTGCGTAAAACATCTTTAGATCAAATTCTTCCTGAATATGGCTATGTTCAAAAACAAACGCTAGCAAACGCAAGTCGTTTTACATTTGATGAACTCAAGCAACTAGAAGAAAAAATCTTGAGTGCCCAAGATCAAAAGATTTTATTAGAACAAGAAATCTTTGATCAATTGCTCGATACGATTAAAGAAAATCTAGCAACCCTTCATGAACTCTCTAAAGCACTCGCTTTAATCGATGTACTTTGTTCACTTGCCAACCTCGCTAGTGAAAGAGGATATATTCGACCGGTTTTTTCTAGCGATCGCAACGTAGAAGTCATTGAAGGACGTCATCCCATTTTAGAGGCGAGAATGTCGGGATTTGTATCCAATAACTGGCTAATGCCTACAAAAACAGACGTATGTTTGGTGACTGGTCCCAATATGGGCGGTAAATCGACATGGCTTCGTCAAAACGCTTTACTCGTTGTCATGGCTCAAATGGGAAGCTTTATTCCTGCTCGCCAAGCAACGCTGCCAATTTTTGATCGAATTTTTACTCGCATTGGAGCAAGTGATGACTTACTTCAAGGAAAGTCGACATTTATGATGGAAATGATGGAAGCCAATAATGCTTTACGTCATGCCACTGAAAACTCGTTGATTTTATTTGATGAAATCGGTCGCGGAACGGCTACATTTGATGGAATGGCCCTTGCCCAATCGATGATGGAATATATTGTCCAAGTTTTGAAATCGAAGACGCTATTTTCCACGCACTATCATGAATTGACGACACTCGATCAAGATTTCCAATCGATCCAAAACGTCCATGTGGATGTGCAAGAAAAAAGAGGAGATATTCGCTTTTTATATCGCATCGTCGATGGCAAAGCGGATAAATCCTATGGTATTCATGTCGCAAAACTTGCCGGACTACCGCCACTAGTGATTAGTCGGGCAAGTGCGTTACTAGAACAATTTGAACAAAATAATCCAAATCAAAACTTCCAACCAAGCTTATTTGTGATGGATCCAAAAGAAGTAGAACGACTGAATTTTATTGAAGAAGTCAAAAACATTGATCCAGATGAATTAAGTGCCAAAGAAGCGTTGGATTTGATTTATTCATTGAAAACAAAAGCTGAAAAAGTCAGTGATTAAAACAATACAATCTAAGAAAATCCAGTGAATGGATCACTGGATTTTCTTGTAAAAGAGGAGGTATTTATGGGACTGATTCATGTATTAGATCCGCATTTAACGAATATGATTGCGGCAGGCGAAGTCGTTGATCGGCCGGTAAATATCGTTAAAGAATGCGTAGAAAATTCCTTAGACGCAGGGGCAACGAAAATTGATATCGAAGTATTTGAAGGAGGAATTTCCTCAATCTCAATCACAGATGATGGTTGTGGAATGAGTTATGACGATGCTAGAGTCGCTTTTCGTCGTCATGCCACAAGCAAGATCAAAAGCGAAGAACAACTATTCGCCATTGCGACAATGGGATTTCGAGGCGAAGCATTACCTTCCATTGCCTCAGTTGCTAAAGTTGTTTGTACGACTTGCGATGGGCAAGAAGGAACACGCATTGAATTCGAATATGGGGAACTCAAAAGCTGGGATCATGTCGATGCTCCACAAGGAACACGCATTACAGTCAGTGGCTTATTTTTAAAGACGCCAGCTCGTTTTAAATATTTAAAAAAGCCGACTTATGAATTTTCGATCATTGCCGATACGGTCAATCGCCTCGCTTTAGCGCATCCGGAAGTGCGCTTTACTTTACACCACGACAATCGTTTAGTGTTTCAAACGAGTGGCCGAAATGATCGTCGAGAAATTCTGTATCAGATGTTTGGTTTAGTCCCTTCCAAAGAAGCGGTGGAATTTTTTAAACAATCGGATGACTTTACGATTAATGGTTATGCAATGCAACCTAGTGTAAACCGGGCTTCTAAAAACTATATTTACATTTGTATGAATGGCAGAACGATTCGTTCATGGCCAGTCACCAAAGCAGTGATCGAAGGCTATCGGGAATATATGCCCAAAGATCGTTATCCGATTTGTTACATCAACATCACAACGGACTATCAGCTTGTAGATGTGAACGTGCACCCGAATAAATTAGAAGTTCGTATTTCTAAAGAAGAATATTTAACCCAACTGATTGTTGATACGATTCATGAATTGTTTGAAGAAGAGATCCAAGTTCCACAAATTCGCGCAGCTAAGCCAAATTCCGAACAATTAGAAGCAGAATTGACTTATCCTACACATCGACAATGGGAAATGAATTCGACAATTCAAATGCCGGTATCGAAAACTAAACCAGGTTATCCGAATGGACTTGAGCCAAATCGCGCTGAAGAACTCTTCGACTTGCAACAAACGAAAAAATATGAAAATCAGATTTTTAATCAGAAAGATAAAGAACCTATTTTCTTAAAAGAAACGCTACAAGATCCGGCCAAAATGTTGATTCAAGATCAAAAAAATGAAGGGTGGAATAGACCACAATCCAAACCGGTTGCAAATACACCATCTTATGGATCAAAAGCGTCAGTTCAAAGCAATTTCAATCGAGTAAATTCGACTGTAAAACCAACAACACAACTTGTTTCCAATATGGAACCTCAACAAAAAATTGGCTATCCAACTGGACAAGAACCAAAACATAAAGCAAATGAATTTTTCTTGAATCTGAAAATCATCGGACAATTAAAAGAATCCTACATTTTGTGCGAAGGTCCTGATGGATTAGTTATTGTCGACCAACATGCGGCAGCCGAACGTGCGAATTTTGAGCGCATTCAAAGAGAATTTGAAAAGCCAGTTACAGTGACGCAACCGCTATTAGTGCCGATTTCTATTCCACTTTCGAGTGATTTAATTGCGAATATCGATGATTTAAATGAAAAGACTGCTTTTTATGGTTTGAAGTTTCATGTTGTAGATGATTATACCGTTGAATTGAGGGAAGAACCTTCTTGGATGACGTTGGTAGATCAACAAAAAACACTCGAAGATTTATTCACTTGGTTTCAGCAACATCAAATTGTTGATGTCAAAGAATTAAGACGGCATATGATTGCCACTTGCGCTTGTCATTCCTCGATCCGTTTTAACCATGCGCTCAGTATGGATCAAATGGAAAGTATTCTTGAAGATCTCGTGCAATGCGATCAACCGTATCATTGTCCACATGGCAGACCGACTGTAGTCTCCATGTCATTAAAAGAACTAGCAAAGGAGTTTGAACGTGTCTAAAGTCATTGCGATTGTTGGGCCAACCGCATCAGGGAAAAGTTCGTTATCCATCCTCGCCGCAAAACGACTTGGCGGAGAAATTATTTCTGCCGATTCAATGCAGGTCTATCAAGGAATGGATATCGGAACGGCCAAAATTACAAATGAAGAAATGGAAGGAGTTGCGCATCATTTAATCGATATTCAACCGTTAAATGAAGCATGGAACGTGAAGCTCTTCCAACAAATGTGCCGTCAAAAAATAGAAGAAATTCAAGCACGCAATCATGTTCCTATTCTTTGTGGGGGAACAGGCTTATATGTCAAAGCGGCATTATATGATTACGCTTTTGAAGAAGAAGATCCTAATGAAGCCAAAATTATGGCTGAAATTTCGAGTTGGAGTAATGAACAACTTTTTGCTTATCTCGAACAAGAAGATCCACAATCCCTCGAAAAAATACATCCCAACAATCGCCAGAGACTGTTGCGCGCGGTCGTGATGGCAAAATCGGGTAAACGCAAATCAGATCGAGAAGCGAATCAAAAACATGAACCAATTTATGATGTGTATATGATTGGCTTAAAAGACGATCGCCAAATCGAAATTGAACGAATTGATCAACGTGTAGATCAAATGTTCGAACAAGGATTGGCCGATGAAGTCAAACGTTTATTCAGTACTCCAGAAAGTCGTTCTTGGAATAGTTTCCAAGGCATTGGCTACAAAGAGTTTTTAGGCTGGTTAGAAGGAAAAGAAGATTTGGATTCTGTTCGGGAACAAATCAAAATTCATACTCGTCAATATGCCAGAAGACAAATGACGTGGTTTAACCATCAAATGCCAGTACATTGGTATAAACCAAGTCAAAAAGAAGAAATCTTACAAGATCTTGAGGAATGGTATGGCAGATAGTTTAGATCGAGCAACGCTGTTATACGGCAAACGGGCAATTGAAACACTCGAACAAGCAACTGTCGCGGTAGTTGGATGTGGGGGTGTTGGTGGCTTTGCGATTGAAGCTTTGGCCAGAAGTGGTGTGGGAACATTGATTTTAATTGATAAAGATGTCGTTGAACCGACCAATCTCAACCGGCAACTTTGCGCTTTGACAAGTACTATCGATCAGCCCAAAACAGAAATTTTTAAAGCGCGAATTGCGACAATACGCCCACAAACCAAGGTGATTGTTCATACGGGATGGTACGATGAAAACCTCAACGATTGGTTGCAACAATGTCATCCAGACTATATTTTGGATTGCATCGATTCCATGCGTTCTAAACAAGAACTCATCAAATTTGCACTCGATCAGAAAATTCCCATTATTTGCAGTATGGGCATGGCAAGACGTAAAGATCCTTTACAAATCCAACTTTGCGAATTAGAACAAACGCAAAACGATCCAATGGCCAGAAGACTTCGCCAATGGAAACGGAAAGAAAAAATCAAAACTAAAATTATGACCGTTTGTTCTAAAGAATTGCCGATGGACATGGAACCGGATCAAAGTTTACCATCTTCAATTTTTGTTCCTGCAAGTGCAGGCTTAGCGATGGCCGCAAAATGTATTGAAGACTTAACGAATTAAGGATCCCCAAGAAAACCTGCGCTTCAAATTTGCGAAAAGTGTAAGTTTATTAGATAATGCATGGCAATTACTAAATTGAAAAAGGAGAAATAAAGTTAAAAATGGAAAATAGTAGTGACTACCACAGTACATGTGATTCTCAAAAAGCGGATGACCCGCTGCTTAATCACGATGTAACAATGATGAATCAAGGAGGGTGCTTATGTCTGGATCAACAGTAGTACAAGTGACCACTCTCATTGTCTTATTGTTATTATCGGCATTTTTCTCATCAGCTGAAACGGCATTAGTTGGTGTCAGCAAAATCAGAATTCGAACCCTTGCCGACCAAGGGAATCGACGTGCCCAAATCGTTTTGAAAATCTATGAAGATGAAGGAAAGATGTTGTCGGCCATTTTGATCGGGAACAACTTAGTCAATACCTTCATGGCTTCTTTAGCTTCGATGATTGCTTATAACTTTGGTGGCTATGCCGTATCGATTGCGACATTCTTAATCACGTTTCTGATTTTAGTTTTTGGTGAAATTACACCAAAGACATTTGCAACAAGTAAACCGGAAAAATTTGCGCTTGCTTATGCGCCAGTGATTTTATTCATGATTCGCATCATGACTCCGGTTATTTGGTTTGTGAATATCTTTTCATCGATCATTTTACGCTTGCTGGGTATGAAGAAAACCGCCAAAAATGCGGCGATTACAGAAAGTGAACTGCATACAATTTTAGATGTTTCTCATGAAGAAGGCGTCATCGAAACAGAAGAACGCGATATGATTCGTAACGTATTCGAGTTTACAGAGGCTAAAGCAAGTCAAATTATGGTCCCTCGTGTCCATGTGACGATGATTGATGTGAATGCAACCCGTGATGAGCTTGAACGCATTTATAAACGTGATCACTATACGAGAGTACCTGTTTATGAAGGGACTCCTGATAACATCATCGGAATTGTGAATATGAAAGATTTATTGTTCACAAATCCCAATGAGCCATTTGATTTACGTAAGCTATTGCGTAAACCTTATTTCACAATTGAAAATAAAGGAATTAATGAGCTTTTATCCGAACTTCAAAAAGACCAATACAACATGACGATTGTCTTAGATGAATATGGAGAATTAGCTGGAATTTTAACAGTCGAAGATATCATTGAAGAAATCATTGGCGAAGTCCAAGACGAATTCGATGGTGCGGAAAACGAAAACATTCAAAAAATTGAACCGAATAAATTCAAAGTCAAAGGTTATATTTCCTTGCATGACTTGAATGATGAATTGGATCTTGAATTAGAAAGTGAAGATTATGATTCGATTGGTGGTTTGATCATCGAATCGTTAGGCCGATTCCCAACACTTGGAGAATCCGTTGAACTTGAACATGGAGTAAAAGCCCGTGTCATTAACCTACAAAAAAATCGAATTGAACAAGTAATTTTAGAACTTCCGCCAAAAGAAGAACCAAATCAAGAACCAAAATCGGACGAAAAACCAGTAAAGGAACGTCATATGTTGCGCTCGGAACCAACTAAAAAATAGAGTGGCAGGATCAAAAAATCTGATTTTCATCGGATTGATCAGATATTTAAAATAAATAGAAAGCCCAAATGAATCTAAATTGCGATTCATTTGGGCTTTTTTTAGTTGGATGCATCGCACGAAAAAACAATAAAAATGTCGTTATGATTCGTGTTTGAATAGACAACGACGAATCATAACGACTGAATAAAATAATTAGATTTTTAGATTTGATTGATTTAAGAAGCTAGGAAAGAGGTTGGGGCGTTTCTTCTGCTGGTGGGATTGGATCCTGTGCGGGTGGTTGTTCCGGATTTGTAGGTTGATTTACATCTTGATTGGGATCCGGATTGTTTGGTTGATTAGGATCTGTCTGGGAATTTGCAGCAGAATCTTGAGCAGAATTGGCGTCTTGCTCATTTTGTTTGGATGCCACAAGGCTACCAGCTTGGCTTTCGGCAGACGCCATACTGGAAGCAGATTGTGTTGTGCTTTCAGGTTTAGGTTTTTCATATTTTGGCGCATCTGGATTTTCCATAACGAAATCGGAAATCGTTGCGGCAATTGTTTTAGCGACTTTATCTTGCTCAGATGAATTCGTTAAATGAGCGAGGTTTTCAGCATTAGACATATAACCAAGTTCAATTAAAGTGGAGTGAATTTCTGACATCGTAACGACTTGTAAAAGTTGGTTATCCACGATGCTGTATTGTTGACACCATTGAATTTCTTGGAAGTTTTTACCCATTTTATTGGTTAAGTCTTTCATGACTTCATCTGTTGGGTTTACGAAGAAGACTGCCCCTTCAATACTTGGATCCGCATAAGAATTACAGTGGATCGAGAAGAAGTATTCAGCAGATTGCTTTGTTTGTTGTTCAAGACGATAGTTTAAATCGGAAAGTTCATCTGTTAACCAAGGAACGCTATCGTCAGTACGAATCATCTTAACGATGATATTCGGATTTAATTCATTCAAGTAATCAGCAACTTTATTTGTGATCGACAGGTTGATGTCTTTTTCTAAAATGGTGTCATTGACGGTATTTCCCCCATCCATTCCTCCATGGCCAGCATCGAGTAGAATCGTAGTTTTCTTTCCTTTTTCAGGATAAGTCTTATAGACCAATCCTGTAGTTGGATCGACAGATGGAGTTCCGGTAGGTGTTGAGGAAGTGTAGTTTGAGTGATAAGTTCCAGCAAATATGGTGCTGTATAAAACCAAAGAGATCATACACAATCCCCCGATATAGAGGCTGATGTTCAGCTTTCTATTTTTAGGTAAACGAAATTTCACAACAATCCTCCTCATCAATATACGTAAAGTGTTTTGGGTGATATAAAACGTTTTATTTCCTCAATATTAAACGAATGTTAAGGAAATTTGTTTCGCTATTTTGAATCAATTAATAAGCAGAAGCATAAGGGTTCTCTAAAATATTGGCATTCAGAGATCCGGCAATAGCAGCAGCTGCTTTGTCTAAACTTTCTTCATTGTTCATCAATTGCAAGTCTTGGCTATCTTTTAAGGAACCGACTTCAACCATCAAGGCATGACAATTAGCCATAGAAATGAGCTGTAAAGGATATTTATCGGTTGTCGTCATTGCGTTTAAGGATGACCAGCCTTGGTTTGTTAAGTTTTGAGCCATAACAGTCGCAAGTGCTTCAATTAAAGAATCATTGGCGTTGTAGTAGAAATGAACGCCAGCTTGATTGTCTTTGGCATGAGTATGTAAAGAAAGGAAATAGTCAGGTTGTGTAGCTTCTAATACTTGGCGTCGCCAAACTAGATCTTCCCAACCGGTTGTATTGGAACCAGTAGTATCGTCTTCACGAACCATGACTACATTCAAATTTGGGTTTTGCAGTTGTAAGTGTTCTTTGACTTTTAAAGCCAGTTTTAATGTGACGTCTTTTTCGATTGTTCCATCGCTTGCTGCATCCCCTTGATCACTTCCCCCATGACCAGCATCAATTAAAATTGTTTTAACGATCGCATCATCGCTTTTCGCAACGATCGGAAAACCATAATCATCAACCGGCTTGGATTCATTTTCTACAGATAGTGAATCATTGGTTGCAGAATCTTCAGATGGATGATTTACAGAAGAATCTTCTTGCGTATTGGAATCAACAGGTGAATCTTGATCATTTGTTAAAGATTCATTTATAGAATTTGCAGAAGATGAATCTTCTACTTTTGCGGTTGTTTGATCATTGTCTAAAGAAGAATTTGGATCTGCAGAGATTGGAGTGGTGCTTTGGACTAATGGTTCACCATTAATCGCATAAGCAGTCGCAACCGTGTTTGTTTGCGTTGCATTGGACATGGTGATTGTTCGTTCAAAAAGACCTTTATATAAGCCAAAAGCAACAGCCGATAAGGCTAAAGCATAAAGTGTAGTTCGAACAGACATTCTCATTCGAACGTTTGGATCTGTTTTCATATATATTTACCTCCGAATGTGAAGCCGTCTGTTATTCTACCACGGGAAAAATCAGACTCAATCTTTCAATTTGGCAAGAGAATTTATTCTGCTTCAAATAAGGCCGTGCCAATTCGTACTTGGTTACTGCCATGTTCGATGGCGAGTTCATAGTCGTGGCTCATGCCCATTGATAAAGTATCCATAGTCGGATAGAGTTGGCAAGCTTGATCATAAAGCGCTTTGGCTTGATCAAATTCTGATGCGATTAAATCTTGATCGTCCGTATTGGATGCGATCGTCATTAAGCCTTTTAAACGAAGATGTTCCATCTTAGCAATTTCGGCAAGTAAATCATCTAGTTCGGCGATCGGAAGACCGGTTTTATTTTCATCTTGTTGAGAAACTTTGATTTCAACTAAGATATCTTGAACCAAGCCATGCTTTGCGGCTTGTTTTTCAATTTCTTGGGCAAGCTTTAAAGAATCGACCGATTCGATCAAGGACACTTTCCCGATAATATATTTCACTTTGTTTGTTTGTAAGTGACCAATAATATGCCAATCGTAATCAGGATTGTATTTGGATAAAAATTCTTGAACTCGGTTTTCACCAAAGGTTCGAACACCGAGGGCATATAATTCATCAACTTCTTGAGCAGTGTGTTTTTTTGTGACTGCAACGAGTTTGGCACGAGGATCTTGTAGACGTTGAGCAATGAGTTTTTGATTCATCATCGATTCTCCTTTCTTGTTCAGTTCAAAAGATAGGTAAAGGCATTTCTAACATCATAACGGTTTTACTTATATATAGAAAAGGAGAATTCAATTTAATCTCTTGAAATCCCTTAAAACAGAGAAATTTGTTGGAAAGCTTGATGCACGTTTAGCATAGGGTTGTTTTGTTGGAGCAAATCAAAAATTTTAGACTCATCGCATAGCCATTGTTTTGCTTGTTGCGCATTGAAAATAACAGGCATGCGCGGATGAATCGATAAGACGGATTCATTAGCCTCTTGCGTAATAATCACAAATGAATTTTCAATCACGAGAGCGGCAAGGTAAAACGGCTGATCTTGATCGAAAAAGATTTTTTGTTTAAACAAATCCCATTCATAAAAGCCGGAACAAATCACAACAGCCCGGTGGTTTTGTAAAGCATGACGAAAAAGCGGTTTTTGCTTTAGCGTTTCGCTTCGCGCATTGATAATTAATTTCTTTTTACCTTGATATGGGTAGGGATAACCAAATGAATAGAGTTTCGTTTCAAATTGTTGATGGAGATTGCGATCGATAACAATCGCTTGTTGACTTGGATAAATATCGCCAAATTCAAACTGTTCTTGTTTCCATTTTGGAGTGGATCCAAAAGCAGAAAGAAATGGAATGACATGATCTTGAACTAAAAAAGCACCGCACATCTGTTTACTCCTTTGATTTCAGTTTAACATCCAGTAGGCAATTAATAGCGCATAGAGCTTGGATACAAAAGGGATCAGGAAATTGTATAATAGGAAAAGTCTAGGATGAAATTATATTAAAAAGGAGAAGCCATGAATCAAACAAAAGGAATGTTAATCACATTTGAAGGAAATGATGGGGCCGGGAAAACAACCGCATTAGAGTCCGTTGCCGCTATTTTAAAAGAAAAAGGATATCCGATCGTGGTTTCTCGTGAACCTGGGGGATCTGTTTTAGCTGAAAAAATTAGAGAATTAATTTTGGATGTGAATAATGAAATGGATGCGAAAACAGAAGCTTATCTTTATGCCGCTAGCCGAAGAGAACATTTAGTCCAAACGATTCTACCGGCATTGCAGGAAGGTAAATTGATTTTATGTGATCGCTATTTAGATTCCTCTTTGGCTTATCAAGGGCATGGCCGCAAGTTAGGACAAAAAGAAATCGAACAACTGAACGATTTTGGTTTAGAAGGATTTCGTCCGGACTACACTTTATTCTTTTCATTAGATTTAGAAACAGAAAAAGAGAGAATGGAAATGCGTGGGGAAATGAATCGCCTCGATTTAGAATCTAGAGAATTCCATCAGCGAGTTCGTGATGGATTTACTTGTTTGTGTCAACAAAATCCCCAACGTATTCATGTGATTGATGCTTCTCAAACGAAAGAAGAAGTTGCCCAAGCAACCCTTGCACAAGTCGAAGAACTGTGGAAAGGTCGATTCCATGATTGATAAAAAGCGACTTCAAGAAGAACAACCTGTTGCTTGGCAAACGTTATCGCATGCTCTCAAAACTCAAACACTCTCTCATGCTTATTTGTTTTATGGGCCACATAACCCGATTAAAAATCAAATGGCTTTATTACTCGCTCAATCGCGAGTTTGTCCAAATTGTGATGAAGATGGTTTTGCTTGCCAAGAATGTTCGGCTTGCCAACAAATCGCCCATGAACAAAACCCGGATTTCTATTGGTTACGCCCAAATGGGTTGTATAGTGGAAAACCGCTTACCCGCAAACAAATTGAAGCAAAGTGGAAACAGAAAGACGAAGAAGTAGAACCAGTCGTTTCGTTATCTCAATTAAAAAGCTGGAGTATTGGCAAACAAGACATTTTAAATATTCAACAAGCCTTTCAAACCAATTCGATTGGGTATGTTAACCAGCAAACGTACATTATTGAACAATACGACAAAGCAAATGCTTATGCCTCTAACTCGTTATTAAAATTTTTGGAAGAACCACGAGAAAACTTGATGGGGATCTTAGTTGTGGATGAATTATCCAACGTGCTGCCCACGATCGTATCTAGATGTCAGCTCATTCCTTTTCGCATGGCCAGTATGGAATCACGCAAAGAGGAATTACGAGCTCTCATTGGCGATGAAGAATTAGTCTCTGTTTTTGCGTATAGTGGCTATGACTTATTGTCTGCACAAAAACTCATGGAAGGAGAGGCTGCATTTGAAATTTTAGATGCGAGTGTTCAATACTGGAAAGAACGATCTAAACATATCGGAATCTATCATCTTCAAACCCAAGTGTTTTCAAAAAATGCCCAATTATCAAGAATGGGGATTGAATTTTTCTTCCATTGCTTGTTGTATCATCTCGAAATGGAAAACAAACTTGACCTCATGCATTTAGATTTACGGATGATTTTATTAGAAGGACTAGATGCTTGTCGTTATCCACTTGATCCCGCTTTATTATTGGATCGAGTCTGCATGCAGATCAGAAAGCGGACGCTACAAGGATAAAATAAAAGAGAATTTTTGACTTTAAAGGTTTTGGTGAATGCTTAAGTCGTCTCATTCAAAACCTTTTTTGCGTTTTACTGCGTATTTTAAAGGAAGAATGCCTTGATTTTGAAAAGGATTTGATACAATCAAAGCCGATACATTTGCTTGCCTAAATCGAAAGAAAAAGAAACAAGCAGATTGAAATCAGATTTTTTATAATAAAGAAGAAATGCCAACACTTGATCGGCAAATGAAACAATAACAGAATGCATCATCAATAAGCGATGGTGAACTTCTGTTTCGATATATTAGGAGGATTGTCATGTCTAAACCTCAACCGGTAAAACAAAAACCAGAGAATACAAAACCATTTCCTTATATGGTTTACATCCAGTTTGATGGCTCCAAAAAAGCTTATTCATTTGGATGCTTTGAAGAATACAAAACTGGTGATGCGATTGTCGTGGAGACTGTTCGAGGCCAAGAAATCGGTACCGTTTATGTTCCATCCTTGCCTTTTGATGAAACAAAAGTAAAAGGAGAAATCAAACCTGTTTTGCGTAAAGCAACAGAAAAAGATTTAAAACGGAAAGAAGAAAACAACCAAAAAACAATTGAAGCGATGGAGATCTGTCAAGAAACGATCAATCGTCTGCAATTAGATATGCATTTGATTTCATGCGAATATACGCTTGATCGTTCCAAAATTATCTTCACTTATGTCAGTGATGATCGTGTGGATTTCCGTGGTTTATTAAAAGAATTATCCAACTTGCTGCAAGGTCGCATTGAACTTCGCCAAGTCGGTCCACGTAATAAAGCAAAATTAGTCGGCGGAATTGGCATTTGTGGAATGGAATGTTGTTGCAGTCGCTTTTTGACCGACTTCGATACCGTGTCGATCAATATGGCGAAAAACCAATTGCTCGCCCTAAACATTTCAAAACTTTCAGGTCAGTGTGGGAAATTAAAATGTTGCCTACGCTTTGAAAACGACGACTATACGGTTTTGCGAAAAGATTTACCAAAACTGAATTCGCAAATCGAATTTAATGGCAAGCATTATCGCATTAGCTCGATGAACGTTTTACAAAAACAGGCCAAACTTGAAAATAGAGAAGAAACATTGTTCGTTTCTTTTGATGAATTATTCCCAGATCGAAAGGATATCCATGAATCGACAGAAGAGCTTCCAGAATGAGCAAGGTGCAGCACTATACCTCGTGCCAACCCCAATTGGTAACCGTAATGAAATCTCCAAGCGTGTCTTGGATACATTGAATCTTGTGGATGTGATCGCATGTGAAGATACACGCAATTCGGGTCAGTTATTAAAAACGCTCGACATTCATAAACCGCTAATCGCCCATCACGAATACAACACCCAACAAAGTATTCCGGGAATTTTGAAATTGCTCGATCAAGGCAAAAAAATCGCAATCATTTCCGACGCCGGTTATCCGTTAATTTCGGATCCGGGAAGCGGATTGGTGCAAGCTGTGATTGAACAAGATATTCCTGTGATTTCTTTATCTGGACCAAACGCAGCCCTAAATGCCTTGGTTGCCTCGGGACTTTCTACCCAACATTATTTGTATTATGGATTTTTAGATGCAAAATCAACAAAACGCAAAAAAGAACTGTTTGCGCTCAAAGATTTTCCGTACACGATGATTTTCTATGAAGCACCTCATCGTATTGAAGCGACTTTAAGTGATGTGCTTGAAGTATTCGGAAATCGTAAAATCGTTTTAGCTCGCGAATTAACAAAAATCCATGAAGAATACATTCGCGGAACGGTTCAAGAAGTACTTGAAATTTGTGGAGAACTAAAAGGGGAAATGGTTGTTGTCATAGAAGGCAATACCACAAGTGAAACCCAAAGTTTAGAAGAGATTGTCACAAAAGCGCTCGAACTTGTCCAAGAAGGAATGAAGCCAAAACAAGCAGCAGGTCAAGCTTGTCAAAATAGTGCCTATTCCAAAAATGAAGTGTATCAAGAAATGTTAAAAGCAAAACAATAAACAAAAGCCTCTATTTCCTTTTATGTAAGGTGGAATAGAGGCTTTTTTACAGTTTGTTTAGGTGGAAATATTGAATATTTTGAAGAAAAAAGCCACCAAATGATGTCTGGCCAAATTCATTTAGAGTCAATATTTCTTAAGTCAAAACGAATGAAATATTAAGGGAGGGGATGATGTTGGGCGGTATAGATGTCGTACCATTCTTGACGAGTGAGTTCGATCTTTGTTGCATCGACAATTTCTTTTAAGTGTGTCGGATTTGTCGTACCGGCAATGACTTGAATTTTTACAGGAAGACGTAAAATCCACGCCGCTCCAATCGCAGATTTTGTGACTTGATATTTCGTCGCTAATGTTTCTAATACTGCGTTGAGTTTGGGATATTTTGGATTATCTAAATATGTGCCATCTTGCCAACTTGCTTGGAAAGGACACCAAGCTTGTAAGGCGAGATCGTTCTCTAAAGCGTAGTCGAGAATTTGATCGGTGCGACTGATCGCATGATCATCTGTCATGTTGAAGAATACACTTTCATCAATGGCCAAAGCATGGACAGCCGAGAGTTGAATTTGATTGACGATTAAGTCTTGATCGATAAATTTTTGTAACATGCGCATTTTGGAAGCAGGGAAGTTCGATACACCAAAATAACGAACGAGTTTGCGATCATGGAGTTCTTGGAATGCTTGTGCGACTTCTTGGGGATCCATTAAAGGATCAGGACGATGTAAAAGTAAAATATCGAGATAATCACAATGTAAATTTGCGATCGATTGTTCAGCTTGGCCAATGATGTAGTCTTTTGTGGTGTCATAGCGAGGACCACCATTGACTTGTTTGACGATGTCGCACTTCGATTGAATAATCATCTGCTTGCGAAGTTCTGGATGTTTAGCGAGCACTTGGCCAAAAGCAGGCTCTGTTCCATAAATATCGGCATGATCAAAGAAGTTAATGCCGAGATCTAAAGCACAACGAATCAGTTCTTCAAGTCGATCTTCGCTTAAAGAAGAAATGCGCATGCAGCCAAGGGCAATTTCGGAAACGTTTAAATCAGTGTGGGTAAGGTTAAAAGTTTTCATCATGATTTTCCTATCTACTTTGTTGTTGGATTGATTCTCAAATAAAAGGAATTGTCGGGATCAATCTATTGATAACCTTATTATAATTGAAAATTTATGGATTAGAGAGATTTGCAAGCTCTAACGAGAAGTAAAATTCAATCGATTAGAACGCTCAATTGGGTATAAATGCACAATTTACGCAAATGAATTAAAAATATAGTTTTGTTTGTACGCAAAATATACGCTAAAATACAGACGTAAAGTCTGATGAAAAAAATAAGAGTTTCCATTCAATATAAATCTCGATAGAATGGCAAAGATTAATTCTCACGAAACAATAGAAGAAAAGGAGGGAATTTATGGGATCCACAATTAAAATTCAAGGGGCACGAGAAAACAACCTCAAAAATGTCTCCCTTGAAATCCCTAAAGATAAACTCATCATTATGACGGGTGTTTCTGGAAGTGGAAAAACGTCCTTGGCTTTTGACACGATTTATGCTGAAGGACAACGTCGTTATATGGAATCTTTATCTTCCTATGCCCGTCAGTTTTTAGGAAATTCCGAAAAACCCGATGTGGATCAAATCGATGGCCTTTCTCCGGCAATCGCAATTGATCAAAAGACAACGTCCCATAACCCACGTTCTACAGTTGGAACTGTGACGGAAATTTATGACTATTTACGTCTTTTATATGCGCGCATCGGTGTGCCCTATTGTCCAGAACATGGTGAACCGATTACAGGCATGACCGTAACCGAAATGGTTGACCAAGTCATGTTACTGGCTGAAGGGACAAAAACAACAGTTTTAGCCCCAATCGCCTTAGGAAAAAAAGGAACGTTTAAAGATACATTTGCCCGATTGATGAAAGAGGGCTATTTACGTGTCCGCGTCGATGGTGAAATTCGTTTATTAGAAGAACTTGAACCATTAGAAAAAAATAAAAAACACGATATTGAAGTCGTGGTTGACCGTATTGTCCGTCGGGATAATCGTAGTCGCTATTATGACTCGATTCAAACGGCATTAAATATTGGAGAAGGAATGGCAGAAGTCGTTACCGATGAAGAAACATTACGTTTCTCTTCCAATTATGCCTGCAATATTTGTGGCTTTACAGTGCCAAAACTAGAACCACGTCTGTTTTCTTTTAACGCCCCAATGGGCGCATGTCCAGAATGTAAAGGGATTGGGACAATTCAAAAAGTCGATCTTGACTTATTGATTCCGAATTGGAATTTATCGCTCAATGAAGGAGCGATTACGTTCTATAAAAACATGACGCAATCGAGCAACCAATTGTGGCAGCGTCTAGAAGCAGTCTGCGATCACTTTGGCATTGATATGGATGCCCCCATCAAAGATTTACCGAAAAAACAACTCGATAAAATTTTATATGGTTCCCAAGAACCGATTCAATTTTCAATTTATAACACCAAAGGATTAGAACGGAAATACGATGAACCGATCGAAGGAATTGTCGATATGATCGAACGCCGTTATCTAGAAACGGGATCTTCTTGGAGTCGAGATTGGTATGAAACATTTTTATCCGAACAAGAATGTCCATCTTGTCATGGAGCGCGTTTGAATCGAGAAGTGCTAGCTGTTCGCATTGGCGGAAAAAATATTTATGAATGGACACAAATGAGTGTAGTTCAAAGTATTCAATTTATTGATCAATTAGAACTCACCCCAACCCAACGCAAAATTTCCGATCTCGTTTTAAAAGAAATTCGCTCTCGTTTGAATTTTTTAAAAAATGTCGGTTTAACGTATTTAACGCTAGATCGTTTGGCTTCTACTTTGTCAGGGGGAGAAAGCCAACGAATTCGTCTAGCAACCCAAATTGGTTCTAGACTAACCGGAGTGATGTACGTTTTAGATGAACCATCCATTGGTTTGCATCAACGAGATAATGATCGCCTTATTGAAACGCTTAAAGACATGCGCGATTTAGGGAATACCTTAATTGTTGTTGAGCACGACGAAGATACGATGCGGGCGAGTGATTTCATTGTTGATGTGGGACCTGGTGCAGGAATTCATGGTGGAAACATCGTTGCGATGGGAACGCCACAAGAAGTGATGAATAACGACAACTCCATTACGGGTCGCTTTTTATCAGGAAAAGAAAAAATTCCTGTACCAAGCGAACGCCGTAAGGGAAATGGGAAGAGTTTACAAGTGATTGATGCGACGCACAATAACTTAAAACACGTGAATGCTGAATTCCCGTTAGGTACGCTAACCGTCGTGACGGGGGTATCGGGTTCAGGAAAATCGTCTTTAGTCACAGAAGTTCTTACTCATACGATTCAGCACCATTTAGGAAAAGTACGGACAAAACCAGGCCAAGCGAGAGAAGTGAAAGGTTTAGAAGAAATCGATAAACTTATCGAAATATCGCAAGAACCAATTGGACGCACCCCGCGTTCTAATCCAGCAACCTATGTTGGCGTATTTGATGACATTCGTGACCTTTATGCGCAAACAAAAGAAGCAAAGCTTTTAGGATTTACGAAATCACAGTTCTCCTTCAACGTGAAAGGGGGACGTTGTGAAGCTTGCCAAGGGGATGGAATCCGCAAGATCTCGATGCATTTCTTACCCGATATTTATGTCGATTGTGATGTTTGTCATGGCAAACGGTATAACGAAGAAACGCTGCAAGTGAAATATAGAGATAAGACAATTGCGGATGTTCTTGAAATGACAGTTGAAGAAGGAATTGAATTTTTCTCTTCTATTTCCAAAATTCGTCATAAATTACAAACCCTTTCCGATGTAGGATTGTCTTATATTAAATTAGGACAATCGGCAACGACTTTATCGGGTGGGGAAGCCCAACGTGTAAAATTGGCCAGTGAGTTGCAGAAAAAACCAACTGGAAAAACAGTCTTCATTTTAGATGAACCGACAACGGGACTGCATTCTTCAGACGTGCGTAAATTGATTGAGGTTTTACAGCGCCTTGTGGATACAGGCAATACAGTCATTGTCATCGAACACAATTTAGATGTGATCAAAAATGCCGATTATATCATTGATATTGGACCAGAAGGTGGCGATGAAGGGGGACAAATTGTTGCCAAAGGAACTCCGGAAGAAATTGTGCAATGTCCACAAAGTTATACGGGAAAATACCTCAAACCCCTTTTAGAACAATAAAAGAATCAAACAAATAAGCTGAAATCAACCATGCGATTTCAGCTTGTTTTTATCTCGATGATGAATGATCGAATTATGTATATAACCGATATAGGATTAAGAACAAGTTAAGATTTTCATTTGGTGTTTACACTTTAGAGTAAAATTTAGAAACTTACTGCTCAAATGCGCAGTTATATGTTTAACTAGATACGTCAAACCTTAAAAGTTTGAATAAAGGAGGAGCAGGCATGCCTAGAACGACTGTAGAAGAACTCAATAAACGTTTTCATTATCACCAAGTAACTGGCTCGCCCGCTTCGTTAAATCGGGCAATCACTTTGCCTGATATTAACCGACCAGGATTAGAACTTGCCGGTTATTTTTCAAATTCCCAAACGAAACGCGTCATTGTCATCGGGGGAAAAGAGTACCGCTATATCACCGACGAAATGGATGAAATTTCTCAACGGCGGGCGTTTGAATTTTTAACAAATGAAGATACGCCTTGTATTTTGATTACTGGGGATCATACTTGTCCACCCGTTTTAAAAGAAATTGCGGATCGGAAAGACTTCCCTGTTTTCGAAACAAATCGAAAAACGAGTCAATTAGTGGTCAATGTAACGAACTGGTTAGATGGACAATTAGCGCCTGCTCAATTAATCCATGCCGAACTTGTTCGTGTTCATGGTGTGGGTGTTTTAATCACCGGAGCAAGTGGAATGGGAAAAAGTGAAATCGTTTTGGATCTTGTTAAACGAGGCCATCAATTAGTTGCCGATGATCGCGTCGATGTATATCGCGTGCATAACTCATTGATTGGACGAAGTGCCCAAATCATTGCGGGTTATATGGAACTAAGAGGCGTTGGGATTATTGATGTGAAACGCTTATACGGCATCACGTCAGTCGCAAATTCGACAGAGATCAGTTTTGAAGTTTGTCTTGAGCCCTTTGATCCGAATGGCGATTACGATCGTATCGGATTAGATCATGACGAATATAACGAATACTTAGGTATCAAAATTCCAAAGTTAAGAATCCCTGTGACGTATGGTCGCCCAATGGGAACCGTTATTGAAACAGCAGTGACGAACTATTTATTACAACAAGATGGTTTTGATTCAGCACGAGAGTTTGAAGAACTCGTTCTTTCTGAAATCGAAAAAAACCGCATTTAGAATGAAACGTTCAAGGAACAGGACAACTCCTGTTCCTTTTCTACATCGAAAGGAGACAGTATGGAAAAGACAATCCTTTGGGCATTGGATATGGGATTTGGCTTATTCTTCATGATTTGGGGTGTGGAAAGCACATTTCAAAAATGGGGAATTACCAAAAAGCAAAGACAAAAAGGAATTGCGATCTATTTGATTTTTGTCTTTTTGTTGAATGCTTTATTACACCAAGTGATGCTCGCGATGATCATCGCGGCAATTTTAGTTGCCTTTGTTTTTCCGATGGAGATTCATGCGCTACGGGCATTGGATGCTTGGGGCCTTTGGTCAATCATCGGCGCTGCCTTTGTTTTATGGACGAATACAAAAGCCGAGATGATGATTTGGATCATCAGCACTCTTTTCTTATTTGGTGCATTTATTTTTATTCGCCAAGTGTTTACGCGTAAATTTTATTCTCGCTTTGGACAAGTCGGGATGCTTTCGATTCTACTTGTATGTGGGGCTACTTATTTTGGTCTACAAGCAGAAGAAAACATGTTGGCGTATTGGCTCAATCTGATTTTAATCGCACTGAGTATGATTGGCTTTGTGTATGTTGGCCTGAACAAGAAACAAATGGCTAAGCCATTATTATTGTTTGATTTGGATGGAACATTAATCGATTCCCAACCTCTTGTTTTTGAAACATTTCGCCAAGTGTTTGCCAAACTAAAACCGGGCTATCCGTTAAGTGATCAAGAATTGTATTCCTTTTTTGGACCGACATTAGAAACGACATTTTTACGTTACTTTCATCCCGATGAAATTGACGATGTTATTGAGTTGTATCAACAAATCAATCGCCAGTTGCATGCTGAATATTTAAAGGAAATGCCTTATGCGCTAGAAACGATTGTTCAATTGCATGAGCAAGGTTATGTACTGGGAATTGTTTCGAATAAACGGCATGCGGTCGTGGAACTTGGATTAGAACAAAGTAAACTCAAACCTTACATGGATGCAGTTTATGGCAAAGAAGACCAACCGGTATGTAAGCCAAAGCCCGATGGATTAATTCATGCTGCCAAACAAATGGGGTACAAATTGGACGAAGTGCTCTATTTTGGTGACAATGCGGCAGATATTCAAGCGGCGAAAGGGGCGGCTTTTTATTCCGTAGGTTATACTTTAGATACCATACAAAAACAATCATTACTCAACGCTAAACCATGTGCGTTTATTGATGATTTAAGAAAAATAACCAAGCTATTAAAGGAGGATCAGATATGGATCGACAAGTCGATTTGGTAATTATTGGTGCAGGACCTGCCGGTATGGCCGCTGCATTATATGGATCACGAGCAGGATTATCTACAGTGATGATCGATGCATCTGCTCCTGGTGGGAAATTATTAAAAACGTATCAAATTGAAAACTATCCTGGTGTCGGAACAGTAAGTGGGCCAGATTTAGCAATGCAAATGTATCAACAATCTATCGCATTTGGCGCTGAATTTCTGTATGGCGAAGTCGTAGAAGTCACTCGGGATAAAAAAGTCCGTTTAGCAGATGGCACAGTTCTAGAAGCTAAAGCGGTAATCATTGGCACAGGAGCTCGAGAAAAAGAAATGGGAATTCCCAATGAAGCAGAAGCCATTGGCCATGGCGAAAGCTTCTGCGCAGTTTGCGACGGGGCATTTTTCAGAAATAAAGATGTTGTCGTTATCGGCGGCGGAAATTCCGCATTAGAAGAAGCGCAATTCTTAACTCGATTTGCGAGTCATGTTACGATCGTGATTCGTCGTGATGTATTTAGAGGATCTGTTAAAGCACAAAAAGAAGTTGAAGAAAACGAAAAGATCTCAGTGATCTACCATCATATTCCAAAAGAAGTTGTCTTAACGGATGGAAAAGTGTCTGGCATCGTTTTAGAAAATGTGCAAACAAAAGAGCAACAAACATTAGCATGCCAAGGAATTTTCCCTTTTATTGGCCAAGTACCAGAAACATCATTTGTGAAAGACTTAGGAATTTTGAACGAACGTGGCTATGTGATTGCCAATGAGCAATTGGAAACAGCAGTCAAAGGAATCTATGTTGCCGGTGACTGCAAAGAAAAAGATTTACGTCAAGTCGTTACTGCAACAGCGGATGGTGTAATTGCTGCAACCAATGCATTCCACGCTATTACTGGGATGTAATGACTTTTGTTCAATCCTAAAATCCTTAAAGAAAATTACTTAAATCAATAGAAAAACGCCCGGAACTGAGTATAGAACCGGGCGTTTTTGCGAAATTAATGCGGGTATAAAGCCAATGTAGATTGTGCGTAGAGTTTAATGCTCAGATGAATTGAGGACTTCAGAATAATATGAATTGTAATCTTTTAGGCTGATCATTGTATCTTCGTTTTGATCTGTAGAAGAGCATCCACAAAAGAGAAATAAACTTAAAGCAAATAAAGATAACGTTTTGATATTCATCCTATTTTCTCCTTTATCTACAATTTGATTGTTAACAAAATTGTAGTGTATATAAATTAAAATGTCGAGTTTGAATTTTAATGCCACAAAGATATTCTTTTCTCTTTCATTGTATGAGATAGAGCGTGCCAAGTATGAAGATCTCGTTGTGCCAAAGAAGGGAAATAAAAAAAGAACCCGATGAGAAATCGGATTCTAAGTGGAAAAGATTAATTGACTACACCGTGATGAACGGGAGCAGAACGACGAGTAAGTGGTTTGAAGACATAACCTGCGTCACGATAGGCCGCAATAATTTGTGGTAAAGCTTGCGCAGTTGTTGGTTTTGCATCTGTGTCATGCATTAAAATCACAACATCATCCATGCCAATACCGGCTGTGGAATTCTCAACGATTTGTTCCACAGGGACACCATTAGCGGAAGCATCGGTGGAATCGATGTTCCAGTCAAAATAGGCATATCCTTTATTTTGCACTTCTTGAACTAAAGTCGACATAATGCCTGGGCAATAAGAAGCAGAAATAGAGTTCGAAGAACCACCTGGGAAACGAATAATATCTGCTTTTACTCCTGTTTGTTGCTCAACGAGATTACTAATGTCTTGTAAATCTTTGAAGTAAGCTTCTGTTGACGAGTAGACAGTTGGATAATCGTGTGTATAGGTGTGCAGGGCAATAGTATGACCATCGTCAACAATGTCTTTCATGAAGCCATAACTTTCTGGGTTAAAGGCAGTTACGAAGAAAGTCGCTTTTGCATCATTCTCCTTTAATATTTTTAAGATATCGCCCGTTAAGGCGGAAGGTCCATCATCAAATGTTAAGTAACAAACTTTTTTACCAAAGTCAGGATCTTCGGCAATGTTGATCGTTTGTTTATAGGTTTTCATATTTCCGGAGCGATCAATTGCGGTGTAATTGACGGTATAATTTCCTGGAACATCAGTATTTAATTGAGAAGAGTCAACGGTGATTTGCGGATCAGGATCGATGTCATCGACTGCTTTATATTGTTGAACGGTAAAGTGATCCCCTTGGATAAGATCGACTTTTTCTTCGAAGTTTTCGATTTTAGGTGCTTTTTTATCGATCGTGCGTTCTAAGGTTGCTGTTTTTGTTGTGGTATTGCCATGAGAGTCTTTTGCGGTAATCGTAATTTGATTTTTACCCGATTGGCCCGGATAGATATCGCCATCGATTCGTAAATTGTATTCAGAAGCATCAGAAACAGATTCGATAAAATCGTTTTGAGAAACGACTTGGGTCGTATCGGTTTTGATATCTTTTAAAACGAGATCAGGACCTTTCGTGTCTTTGACTTCGACAGTGAAAGGATAAGTCTTATTTTTGTATTGGTAAGAAGCTTCAACTTCGCCAAGAACATTTGAATCGACATCACCTTGAAATGTCACATTTGTTTTGGAGTCAAAGAAAAGGGATTTGATATTTCCATAAGGATCAAATGTTTCACCATATTCAGCAATGTAATGATCGGTTTTTATGGAGAGGGGATTAAAAAATCTAAATACACCCCAGATCAAAGCAAAAATTCCGATAATACCGACAAGTAAAATCGCAACTCGATCATAGCGAATGCGCTTTTTTCGTTTTTTTTGATTGGTATTGGGTGTGTTCGTCATAAGTCCTCCATATTTTATATATGCATAAACAATGAAGTTGAATCATCGTTTTGTCGTTTGGGATTTGTTTTTCAATTCGCTTCCATCATCAGGATGGCATCTATGTTTAAGTCTATCAAAATCATGCTCGATAAATGATTAAATCGTGCGAAATGTCAGAAAAGATTTTCGGTCTAAAAAATGAAGAAATCATAAAGTTCAACTCGCCCAAAAAGGGTTGAAAATAGAAGTAGAAATGCTCTTCATTTGGATCGATTCTATGCAAATTTAAAGTTTACATAAAATTTGGAATGAAGTCATAAAGTTTTCGATTTCGAAATAAAGCGGTTACCAAAGCGGAAAAATCGAATCTTTTTGGAGTGTCGAATTTAGATCAAAAAAGTAAAAAATCACATAGAAACAAGCATTCCAATAGCATCTTAATTCTATAGCGGCAAGTTTAAAAAAGATTCATGAGGGTGCATGGTATCATGATTTTCAGAGAGGCGTTATAGATATGAAAGTAATCATTATTGGAGAAAATGCGAAAGAGCAAGCGCTCGCATACGCTTTGGAACAAAATGGGAATCATCAAGTATTAGTCTGTCCTGGAAATCCGTTCACGCATGAGTTTGAACAATCCATGGAAGAACTCCCAGAACCTTATCATCCTGAAAAAGTCCTAGAAACGATTACTGCAGTAGATCCTGACGAAATTATTCTTTTGGACGAACATTTAATTCGTCAAGGAATGACACAAGATTTAGCTAGACGGGGGTGGGACGTAATTGCCCCGAACCAAGCGGCTGTTGAAGTGATTGATGATAAATTGCAATGGGCAACTTTGATGAAAGAACGCAATATTCCCGTTGCTGATTTTCTACAAAAAAATACGAAACAGGAAGCAATCGATTTTATTCAAGAAATTGGTCTACCCCTTGTCTTAAAAGAGGCAAACGGACTCAAACGTTTTGCGATTCCTTATAATGAAGATGAAGCAATTGATGATGTCAATGAATGGTTTGATAGTGGATGCCAGGGAATTATTTTCTCTGAATTCTTAAGTGGTGTACGTTTTAACTTACCTGTACTTGCATGGAAGGAAAGAGTACTCCCATTATTGCCATTTGTGGTCACACGTGGCGTTTATGAAGACGAAGATGACCCACAAGCAAAAGGTCTTGGCTGTGTTTGTGGGATTCATGATGAGATTGCGACAGTATATGCACAACAAGCTGTTCAAGACGTACTTGTTCCATTTTTAAAAGCGTTAGATGAACAAGGAATTGAATATGAAGGGATTCTTACTGGTGAATTCATTGTGAGTCAACAAGGTCCTGTTTGCGTGAATATTAAAGCCGGACTTTCCGAAACAGGTGCATGTGCGCTCTTCCCATTGATGAATTTTGATTTGTTGAAAGCATGGAAACAAATCAAAAATGGCGAACAACCAGCAATAAAATGGCGCAATCGCGATTCTGTATCCCTTGTGTTGGTGGGAAAAGACTATCCACAAGAAGATTCTAAAGATCAGCCGATCGAAGTGGATGAAGATTTTGAAGGCGTGATTTATGGAAACCATGCTGCTCTAAAAGATGGACAACTCGTAAGCGATGGCGGCCGTGTTTTAATTGTATCGGGAATGGGACATAATTTACTCGATGCAGCGACACAAGCTCTTGAATCAGCAAAACATATCCATTGTGCAGATTTAATTTATCGTACAGATATTGGAAAAGAAGCTGATCAAAAAGAAGCATAATATTAGAAAAATTAAAATGACAACAGAAGTTCTTGCCATAGAACCTGTTGTCATTTTTTTATCAGTAAGATCCGGATGAAATCCGTAAAGTTCCGGATTTAGGAGATAAGATCCGGATGAAATCCGTAAAGTTCCGGATTTAGGAGATAAGATCCGGATAGAATCCGTAAAAACATATACGAAAAGACAGACGTTAGAGTTAAGCAAAAGCGAATTTGGCGATGCTTTTTGAGATTTTTAGATATTCATTTTATAAGATTATGACAGAATTGAGAGTGTTCCATATATCTATTTGATTGTGTTGATTTTGTTTGCTTTTTTTTTCATCCGTTTCATAAAATATAATAAAGAACAAAGTTTAATTTCAATCTATAAGTTTTGTTGAAAAAGAAATAGACATTTATTGTGTTGGATAAGATTTTCGTAAAAAGAAAAGAAGAAGGAGGGATAAATTATGACATTTCTTACTCAAACACTATTTACCTATTTGATACTGTATTTCATATGGCGTCAAAAAAACGATATCAATCGCAAAAATATATTTTTTGTCGCATTAGCTTTTCTAATTGTGATGATTTATTTGATTGCTTATGTCTATCTACTTTTTCAAGGCAAATTAGGATGGATTGAACTTATAGGATTGGTATCAGTTCTTTGTTTCTCAGGACTGACTATCGTATCTTCTTTGAAATCAGATCAAAATCATGAAAGATAAAGGATGGATACGCATATGACTGTTTAACCAACAAAGATCAAAAACATAAAATTTAGGAGAATGGTCTGGATTTTGTTAACTGCAATTATCTGTATAGAAGGAATCGGTGTTTTTACATATCATTTGAATACCGAACAATTTGGCCTCATATCGTCTCTTGCAATTCTTTGCGCCTTATATATAGGTTTTTCATATAAAGGTACCCAAGGAATTGATATGCTTTTTGCCATTTCCTTTTTGATTGGAGTTTTAAATACAGGTGCTGCATTGTATTTAATTGATCTTTATCCAATTCTAACTGCAGCTATAGTCAATAGCGCGATTGTTGTTGTTTTTGGTTTTTGTGCTTTATATGAAAATTATAGGAATAAAATTCGATGATTCTTTAGGAGGATATAAAATATGAAAGAGAACGATAATAATAAATCTGTAATTGAAGTATGTAAGAGGATTTACTATTTGATCTACCTTCCTGTGGTTCTCTGTGTTGTTTTTCTTACTTCAGCAAACCTCTGGGAAGCTCGAAAAGGGAATGTTTCACAAATTGCACTCTTGCTCCCTATAGCTTGTATGTTGGGATTTAGCTTATTGTTATTCTGGTTTGATTGTCACAAAAAAGACGTGAAATATATTGGTGCGGGACTGTTGATTGGGGCTGTCATTGGAATTTTGGCTTTTGTTAATCCGAGCTTTCTGCAAGATCTTGCCGCCAAAGGAAATAAGCTGTTAACGATTACTGAAACATATCAATATATTGTTTGGGGCGAGACCAATTTGTTGATTCTCTTCATGATCGCCAATAAAAAGGCCATATAAAACTTGATGGGAATTTAGAGTGATCTGTCCTTAAAAAGTAGAGTCTGTATAATAACGAAACATTTTTCTAATCATTACCTTTTAAATTTAGTTAAAGAAAAAACCCGAGATCAAATGATCTCGGGTTGATTTACGAAATGGTGCGGACGATGCGAGTCGAACGCACACGGGTTGCCCCACTGCCGCCTGAAGACAGCGTGTCTGCCATTTCACCACGTCCGCATGTTGCCAATGAATTTATTGTGCTTTGTTATACTAACATCAACCTCAGTTTTCTGCAAATGTTTTTTAACAATGTACAGACTTGACACATTTGATATAAAAAAAGTAAGACGAAAAAATAATTAATTTTGGATCATGAAATTGATTAAAAGATCCAAAATAAGAGAGGTAGAGAGAATGCAACAATTTTGGAATGAAACGTATGATCAAGAGCGCGCCTTTTATGGTGTAGATGGCGTATCTTTAGATCACTGTAACTTTGATGGACCAGCTGATGGCGAAAGTGCATTTAAAGAAGCTAAAGATATCGCAATCAATTATTGCTTCTTCAATCTTCGCTATCCGTTTTGGCATGATCAGCATTTGAAAATCGAAAATTCTAATTTAACGGAATTATGCCGAGCTGCTTTATGGTATTCCCAAGATATTGAAATCAACAATACGAAACTGCATGGGATTAAAGCATTACGTGAATGCTCAAATGCGCACATTGAAAATTCGGATATCATTTCCCCTGAATTTGGATGGAATTGCCACAACGTGAGTATGCATAATGTGAAAGCGCAAAGTGAATATTTTATGATGAATTCTGAACAGTTAAAGTTTTCAAAATTAGAATTTAAAGGGAAATATTCTTTCCAATACATTCATGATGCAGTATTTGAAGATTGTAAGTTTGATACAAAGGATGCGTTCTGGCATGGTAAAAACATTGTTGTGCGCAACAGTATCGTTAAAGGAGAATACTTAGCTTGGTATTCTGAAGATATTACATTTGAACATTGCACAATTATTGGAACACAACCACTTTGTTATGTGAAAAACTTAAAAATGATCGATTGTAAGATGGTTGATACCGATTTAGCTTTTGAACGTTCGACTGTAGAAGCAACTTTACTAGACCCAATTGTGAGTATCAAAAATCCACTAGAAGGAACGATTACAGTACCTTATGTTCAAGATGAGATTGTGATGGATATCGAAGAAGCAAAAGGGGTAGTCATTCAAACAAATCCACAAGTTCAAACGAATGATGAACTTGAAACAGTTCAAGAAGAAACGTCAGGACAAGAAGAAGTAAAAGAATAAAAGAAACAAAAATTTAAGGAGCAGCCAATTAAACAAAAGTTTAATGAGCGTTGTTCCTTTTTTATTAGATAGGAAAACGAATCCCCGAAATGTTTCAAACAAAGGATAAAATAAATAGACAAAGTGCATGGGTCCATCTTTTTTAGGGTTCAAGGATTTCAATGAGGAATAGAAGAACATGAATCAATAGGTGCACTTATAAATACGGAAAACTTTTTAGCCGGATGACGTATTCATCTAGGATCAAAGAGGCGAAAGGACAAAAATCTATGATCATTACAGTCACATTTAATCCTGCAATTGATAAAACAGCATATGTGGACAATTTAGTTGTTGGCGGTCTTAACCGATTAGAACATGTAATTGCAGATGCGGGAGGAAAAGGGGTCAACGTTTCCAAAACGATCCAACAATTACAAGGTGCAACGATTGCGACCGGTTTTCTTGGGGGCAGTGCCGGCCAATTTATCTTGAACAATTTAAACGATCTTGGCATTCAAACGGATTTTATTGAAGTGGAAGGGCAAACGAGAACCAATTTGAAAGTGCTCAATCAAAACATGGAGTTAACGGAACTCAATGAACCAGGGCCAATTGTCACGGATCAAGATATCGAAAAACTGATCGATCGAATTTTAACGATCGCAAAGCGGGTTCCCGATCAGACTTGGGTTGTGCTGAGTGGCAATGTAGGACCGGGAGTAAACAAAGATATTTATCAAAATCTTATTTCGCGTTTCCAACAAGAAAATATCAAAACAATACTCGATGCAGATGGAGAATTATTCAAAAATGGCGTGAAAGCCAAGCCGTACTTCATTAAGCCAAACCGTTTTGAACTCAGCCAATATTTTGGAGTGGAAGAAGAGCTGTCTAATGAAAAAGTCATTGAACTCGCTTCTACGTTTTTAAATGATCAAACGAAATTGGTTGTTGTTTCCATGGGAATTGAGGGATCAATCTTTTTGACGGCAGATGAAGTGATCCTTGCTAAAGCGTTGACTATCGATTATCGCTCAGCTGTAGGAGCCGGAGATGCGATGGTCGCAGCCATTGCGTGGGGATTAGAACAAAATATGAGTTTAGACGATTTGGTTTCGTGGTCTGTTGCGACAAGTGCTGGGGCATGCATGTCAGAAGGGACTTCACCGGCAAGTCGCCAAGTGATTGAACAATTAAAGCCAAGAGTAGAAGCCACAAAATGGCAGAAGATAAAATAAAAATTTGTGGCATGTGCCGAAAAAGGCATCAAAAACCTCGTGTTCCATCACGCCAAGAGCGTAAAACACGAGGTTTTTCGTATATAGTTATTTTTCAAAATACATTTTTCGAGTGATGTAGTTGAAAATCATAACGATGAATGTCGCAAATAATTTAACGATCATATAGCTGATGTGCATGAAATCACTACCGATCCACATAATCAATTGGTTGATCCCTAAGCCGATTACCGAGAATGTGATAAAGAAGGCTAAGTTTTGCGATTGTTTCTTACCATTATTGATTTGGAAGACCCATTTTACACTTGCGATATAGTTAAAGATCACGGATACCGTAAAAGAAATGGTTGAAGAAATTAAATAGTAAATTCCTAAGACTTCTGTACAGAAAATCATTAATCCATAGTCAATCACGAAGGCTAAGCCCCCAATCAGGCCAAAGCGAAGAATTTGATTGATCAAGTCTTTTAATTTTTGTTTGGAATTTTTTTGTTCAGACATAAATGCTCCTTGTCGATGTAAAACTCTTGAATCGAAGGGCAAAATTACAAGTTTCGAATCAAAAGGGTGATGGAATACAGGTATTGGATGTGTCTTTTTAAGACGAACCAAAAACTAATTTAGTCTATCGCCTATAGATATGCAAAGAAAGTATGATTTTCACAAATCTTTTGTTCAAAAGAATACTTAATTTGAAACCTGAAAACGAGAACAACACAAGTATGATTGGTGAACATAAGGCTGCGATTGTTTTTGGCAATGATTTTTTGTATGATCTTTTCTTAACGATTGGTGAATTTTGGATGAAGGAAAACCAGAACGGATCGTTAAAGATATTTCCATAGAGCATCCCCTTGAATAAACTTTAAATTGATGATTTAAGACGATACCACCTTGTTGAAGAGGTGGAGATTTTTATTTGGGGATAACACAATTGAAGCAAATGTGGATTTAGTGCATAAATATGCGAAAATGGACAAGAAGAGCGCAATGGATTTGTTGATTATAGATTTTTACAAAGGAATTAGAAAGGGATGAGGGAATGAAAGCGGCCGACAACAAAAAGCATGCTAAAAAAGGACGATTGTCACAATCACTGATTGTGCAATTAAGTGTGCGCTATTTTATTGATGATATTGGAACGCGATCAGCAGCATTGACCTATTATTTAATCTTCTCGCTCTTTCCTTTGATGATTTTAATTTCGATTTTAGTCGGTTCGTTGAATATTCAAATTGAGCCGATGTTTGATGCGATGCATAATGTATTGCCAAAATCAGTTCTTGAACTGTTGAGTGGTTATATTCATTATGTAGAAGAAACCCCATCGACAATCATGTTCACTTTTGCGATGTTTTTCTCGATCTATTTTCCTTGGCGAGTAGTCCATGAAATTATGGCAACGATTCGCATCGCTTATGAACTGCCCCCAGCACCAAGCCAATTCAAGCAACTGTTCAAAGAGCTCGTTGCGGCCATTATTATTCCTTTGAGTCTTATTGTTTCGTTGATTTTAATTGTCTTTGGACCCAACATCATTTTGAAATTGTTGAGTTTTCTGCCCGCAGGACTGATCACGATTTCAGATACTCACTTAAACATTTGGGAATATGCGCGTTTTGCGATTGCCGGATTAATGTTAGTCTTTGCGCTTGTTGTTGTATATGAACTTGCTTTAGATCGTCATCAACCATTACGCACGATTTTACCAGGGATTATTGCCGTGCTAATCGTATGGTTAGCTTCTAGTGCGCTGTTTTCTTTTTATGTAGAAAATTTTGCTCGCTACTCGGTTATTTATGGAACGCTAGGAACGTTTATTATCTTGTTGTTGTGGCTTTATTTGACAAGTGTCATCTTTTTAATGGGTGGAGAAGTCAATGCGCTCATTTTAAAGAGAAGAAGAAGACGAGCACTGTATCATAACTCGTCGATTGTTCACGATAAATCAGAAGTATATGAATGGCCAAGTCATAATTCATTTCGGCATATAACAGATCATGAACAATACAAGTGATGAGATTTCATGTAAAGACTTATTTTCTTTTGATTCAATTTGTAATTACAGGAGATATAACATTCAAATTCTCAATAAAAAACGTGCTCTTTGATGAACAAGAGCACGTTTTTTATAAATGGGGGATGAGGGTTATGATTATAGGTTAACGAGTTTTAAAATATCGAGGACACTGTTTAAACGGATCGTAGGATGGATTCCTTTATCACTAAAAGAACCCCATGCTGCATAGCCAAAATCGATGCCGGCATTGACGCAAGCTTGATAATCCGAATAAGCGTCCCCAATATAGATGACTTCATCTTTATTGAGGTTCATCTTTTGAATTGCGAGTTCAATTGGTTCGGGATTTGGTTTGTGTAATTTTGTATCATCGCCTAGAATCGCTAAATCCATGTAGCGATCTAATCCTTTAGAGACAAAGTCAATTTGATATTGGTTTTTGAACTTAGAGCTGACAACGCCTTGTCTAATATTATTTTTATGCAACTTCTTTAATACTTCTTCAACATGAGGGAATGCTTTAGCGCCTTCTTCAAATTCGTTGACGTATTTGACCCAACGTTCATATGTTTGTTCTTTATTTTCAATATGGAGAAGATCTAAAACTTTTAATCCGGTATAAGCCATAAAAGGACGTAGGTCATGGATGGACCAGTCTTCATTTTTTTCTTCTTTGATAATGCGTTGTAAAGGAACTAAGTTCATCTTCATAGTGTCTAATAACGTACAATCTAAATCGTATAAAACGGCTTTATATTTCTTCATTTTTCCCCTCAACTGTGATTTAAAAGTATATGATTGAAGTTTTTTGGTGATGACCTCATACAACGTAATCCGAAAAGAAATATAAGGAAAGAAGATGTTAAAAGTTACAAAACACATTTCAATGTAAACGTTTGCGAAAACAAAAGCGGCAATGGATGTTGGATCAAAATAATAAGCTAGATCGATCATTTGAATAAACGCTAGTCAGGCAGTGCATTAAAAAAAATCTGATCTTCTTTGAAGATCAGATCAAGGTACAAATTAAATGAGTTCTAAAATTTCTAATGGATCTTGTAAAACAAGAGACGCATGGATGCCTTCATTGCTAACGCTGCCCCAAGTCGCATAGCCAAAATCAATGCCGGCATTGAGACAGACTTTATAGTCGGAAATTGAATCCCCGATATAAATCACTTCGCTTGGTTTTAAATTCATTTTTTCAATCGCCAGTTGGACTGGAATCGGATTTGGTTTTTGGTAAGGCGTATCGTCGGCTAAAATAGCTACGTCGATATATTGATCGAATCCTTTGGAGACAAAATCGATTTCGTATTGATCACGAAGTTTGGAGCTGACAATTGCTTGAACGATATGTTTTTGTTGGCATGTTTTCAAGACATCTTCAACATGAGGATAAGGTGTTGCCCCTTCTTCAAACTCATTGACATATTTAACCCAACGGGCATATGTTGTTTCCTTGTCTTGGACGCCCAGCTCTTCCATGACTTTCATTCCAGTATAACCTGTGAAATGATAGAGTCTTTCAATTGGCCAGTCTTCATTTAGTTCTTCTTGGATAATTCTTTGTAGAGGTACCATGTTCATGCGAAAAGTATCTAAAAGTGTGCAATCAATGTCGTAGATAATTCCTTTATATTTCTTCATCATGTTCTCCTTTTTGGATTCGTTTTCTGAATTGAATATAGTAATCGCATTTTACGCGTAAGTCCATTGTAGGCGATTCAACGAAAAAGAACAAAACGATTTTGAATGAAAGTGAAATGAATCTTCTATATATCGCGAATCAGATTCAGGGCAAGGAAAAGAAAAGACACATATTTTAAAGGATGTGCCATGAATAATATTTGCGATTTGAACAAGATAAATCGTTACAACAAAAAATAAACGTAACCAGATCAGTTCTTTGATAGAATGGATTGCGGCTTAAAAATATCAAAAAAATAAAATAGAAATGATTTCAGGATTAGAACGAAAAGAAAAAGTGAAAGGAGAATGAAATGAAACATCAAGTGTCTTTGATTCAAGGTGATTTAAAACGAGCCATTGTGATTTTTGCGATTCCGTTATTTTTCTCTCAATTATTCCAAACTCTTTATAACACGATGGATACAGTTATTATTGGTCATGTGTTGGGTGATTTTTCTCTGGCGGCAGTTGGTGCGGTGGCCAGTTTGTTTGAATTGATCGTTGGCTTTTGTACAGGATTTGGCCAAGGTCTCGGTGTAATTGCCGCCCAAAAATTTGGCGCAGGAAATATGAAGGGATTTAGACGAGTTGCAGGGTTATCGATTGAATTGTCGCTTGTGGTCTCGTTTGTTTTAGCAATTGTGGCGGGATTGAACATGGAAACGATCTTAAATTTCATGCATACATCGAGTGATATTTTCGATCTTTCTTACTCCTATATTATTGTGATTTGTTGGGGATTACCGATCACGATCTTTTATAACTTATGTGCCGGCATGTTACGCGCAGCCGGAGATTCCATTACGCCGTTGGTAATTTTATTGATCTCTAGTGTGACAAACATTGTTTTAGACTTATTGTTTATTACGACATTCAATATGGGTGTTGCTGGAACAGCATGGGCGACATTGTTGGCACAATTATTATCGTTAGTGATTTGCGTGATTTGGATGTTGTTGAAAAAACGGGAATTATTGCCAAGTTTATCCGAAATGAAGTGGGATTCCACTTTAGCGCGTCATTTAACAGAAATGGGATTATCGATGGCGTTCATGTCGAGTATCGTTTCTGCCGGCACATTGATTTTACAAATCGGCATTAACCAACTCGGAACATTAATCGTTACCGGTCATACGGCAGCGCGTAAATTAGTCGGGATGTTGAACTTACCTGTGATTGCTCTTATGCAGGCGTTGTCTTCTTTTGTCGCCCAAAATATTGGTGCCCAACAATATGAACGAGCAGAAAAAGGAATTGCCTTTGTGAACCGTTTTGGTTTGTATTATTCCATTCTTTTAAGTGTGATCGTCATGTTTGTTGCGCGTTATTTAATCGCCATGATTTCAGGAAGTACAACGGATGTTGTTTTAGATACGGGCGCGTTGTATTTAAGAACAAATATTCCATTCTTCCCTGTATTGGCTGTTTTATTGGACTTACGAATCTCCTTGCAGAGTATGTCATTAAAAATCGTGCCCATCATTTCAAGTGTGATCGAATTAGTGGGCAAAATTATATTTACGCTCTTTATCGTTCCAACAGCAGGTTATCTCGGTATTTGTTTTACGGAACCGGTTGTTTGGATCGCGATGTGTTTATTCTTAGGCTATTTCTATTTACGAAATCGCTTGTTTAAGGAAAACAAGATCGCAACGCATATTTTTAGATAATCGCTAAACTCTTCTTGTCAAAATAAGATAAGAAGAGTTTTTTAAAGCTTTGATGGGGCTTGATTTGGGCATGTTGAAAAGATAACGATTAAAATAGAGAAAAAGAAAGATGGATTCTTTGAAAAGTGTGATTTCTACTCTTTTTTTAAAGAGGATAAGGTCAATGAATATTCGTTATACATTTGAAGCCGCACTTCAACAAAGTGCGGCTTATGATGGCCAAAAACAAGTCGGCTTTTGTCGCTTTGATGTCCAGGATCAAACATGGACAATTTTCACAACGCATGTTTTAGATGAATATGGCGGACAAGGGATTGCTAAAAAAATGGTTTTGTTGGTTGAACAAGAAGCACAAAAACAAGGTGTAAACCTACAATCAACTTGTTGGTATGCGACCAAAATTTTAAAAAATTAAAAATGACTTTTCCTTCGATTGAAGAGGGAAAAGTCATTTTTTGATTTATCCCTTTAAAAATTCATATTTTCTTTATTTTTCAAGTTTGCTGACTGATTGTCCGGGATCGAATTCAAAACCGAGGACTTGGAGTTTGGGAACGGCCTGACCTTGGATCATTTGAACGATAGTGCGAGCACAAAGTTGCCCCGCTTCTTCGTTGGGAAAATGGACTGTGGCTAGAGCAGGGGTGATTAAAGCGCCGACATCGTGGCCACCAAAACCGATAATGGAGACATCTTCTGGGACAGACAGATTGTGTAAGCGCGCTTCTTTAAAACAAGCTAAGGCGATTTGATCTGTCGCACAAATGATCAAATCAGGAGTTCGTTGATCTAAAATGGAACGTGCGACTTCTCGAGCTTGGTCATAGGAGAATGTCGTTTCATTTAATGATAATGATTCGACTTGGGCATGATGAGATAAGCCATCCATGACGCCACGTTTTCGTTCATGACCTACCGCAAAGTCGGAGCCATTGACGCCAATATATGTGATGTTGCGATGACCCATTTTTGAGGCATATTCCCCAATCGTAAAGCCAGCTTGGTAATCATCATAAATGATTGAAATGCCATAGGGGAATTTTTGCCCCATCACCAAAAATGGAACGGAACTCGATTTTTGTAGAGCTTGGTGTTCTTGACCAAGATTGGTGGCAATTAACACAATGCCATCGACGCGTAATGAGCGTAAATATTCAATTGCTGCAATCTCTCTTGTTGATTGATGATCGGTTGTAATGATCAAACAGGCATAACCGAGTTCTCTTAGGGCATTATCCATCGCATTTAAGAGTCGGCCAGTAGAAGGAGAAGTCATAGTCGGGGCAACTACACCAATCATGCGCGTTTGTTTCGATTTTAAATTGGAAGCGGCAGCACTGGGTTCAAATCCGGTGCGCTCAATAACGGCTTTGATTTTCTCTTTCGTCTCGTCTTTGACATAACCATTGTTGAAATAGCGAGAAACAGTACTTTTGGATACGCCAGCTTCGCGAGCAATATCGGCAATTGTATATTTGGACATAAAACACTCCTCAAAATTTGGATGATTCAAAAAACACAAAAACTGCTAAGACAGAATGCCTTAACAGCGATTGAAAAAACTTTATTGATCTAAATGGTCTAAAAATTCGCTAACTTCTTTTGCGGTTGGCATAGCCGGGATTGCGCCATGTTTGCGAACGGTTAATGCGGCAACGGCATTGGCATAGCGTGTAAATTGTTCCAAAGTATCTAAATCGATTTGATCGAGATTTTGATCACAATGGGCAATTTGATAGAGCATGGCACCCCAGAAAGAATCACCAGCGCCATTCGTATCAGCGACTTTGGATTTAAATCCAGCAACGACTCTAGATCCAGCAGCATTCGCAATGAGCGCTCCTTGGCTACCGAGCGTAATCGCAACAATTTTAGGCCCTTGGGCAAGAAGGGCAGTGGCGGCTTGTTGAGGATCAGTTTGATCAGTTAGCAGTGCGCATTCTTCATCACTGATTTTCATGATGTCGACCATGGGCACTAGAGAGCGCATTTGTTCAATTGCCGTTTGTTCATCTGGCCATAATGAAGCACGATAGTTTGGATCATAGGAGATCGTAACGCCACTCGCTTTAGCAAGAGCGATTAATTGATGGGTCGTGGAACGAGCAGGTTGATCGGTTAAGGATAAAGATCCACAATGGAAGATTTTTGTGTTTTGAACAGTAGCAGGATCGATTTCTTCCATGCGAATTTGGGTATCCGCGCCGGGTTTACGACTGAATGAGAATTCTCGTTCGCCTTCTTCATTGATATTCACAAAGGCTAATGTGGTAAAGAAGTTTGGATCTTCAATGCATTGATGAACATCAATGCCCTCATCTTCTAATACTTTTTTTAACATTGCACCATGCATATCCATGCCGACTTTACCAATAAAAGCAGGTGTTCCCCCAAGGCGCCGAATGGCAACACAAACGTTAGCGGGTGCACCACCGGGATGTTGGGCAAAAAGGGCGGCATTTGATTCATTATTCCCTTCACGGGTAAAGTCGATTAAAATTTCTCCAAATGAAGTGATATCGGTTTTCATATTCATTGTATTTCCTTTTATATTTTATTTAAACGATTGGATAGGTATCGTGAATTTTTATTGGGATCGGTTCCTTAATATTGTAACCGATAGAGAAGATAAGTTTAAGCCAATGTTGGGTCTTCTTTATCCACTTTTTCGCGAATTTCAAAATGATCATAGCTATAGAAATCGATATCCATGCCCAGATCACTGCTTAAACGCATTTCGGTTTCACCATCGAATAATTGGGTTGTGAGCGCATATTCCCCTTTGTTAATGAATATTTCTAGAGAACTTGTATCAGACCAAATCGATAAAGAATCAATCGTATCGATTTCAATATGACGAGAGCTTCTGCCATAGCCTGAAGAACCTAAAGCCAAGGTGAACAGTTTTCCATCATACGTGATTGTACAATCTTTGCGAAGGTGGAGTGTCCAAGCGTTGCCTTGGGGTCTGATTTGTAGCTCACAGACCACTGAGCCAGGTGTATAGATGGTATTTTCTTGGATGTCGAAATGAATGTGTTTATTGCGTAGCCCTTCAATTTCTGAAATTGGATATTGAAAAATCTTATTTTGATGCAAAGTTAATAAGCGGGGTAAAGTGAGCGCGTGTTGCCAGTTTTGTTGAATCGTAGGTTTTGTGTAATCCACATCGGGAAGTCCCATCCAACCAATCAAAATTCGCCGTCCTGCTTGATCGACAAATGATTGGGGAGCGTAGAAATCAAAACCATGATCTTGTTCGTGAAAGAGGTCGACTTGTTGGTCAATATCTAAATTACGATCGAGTTCAAAATATCCGTTTTGATATTTCGCTTCATAGTTGTAGCCAACTTGATCGACACCTTGCGGACAAGCAAACAAAAAGAGACGACCATCAAGTTCAACAAGATCAGGGCATTCCCACATATAGCCAAAGCGTTGGATAGGCGTGATCGTGGAAACGTGAGTCCAATCGTGTAAATTCGAACTTTTGAAAATTTCTGCTTGGCCACAAGAGTCTTTGGTTCGAGCCCCTACAACCATATAGTACGCGTGGTTGTAGGCAATCACTTTTGGATCGCGAACATGGCAAGACAAATTTTGCGGATAGTCTTTATTTTCAAGAAGAACTTCTTTTGGTGTGAAGTGGAAACCATCTTGGCTCATAGCGTGCATGACCCAATGAATACGACCGGAATTGATGTAATCATAATCGCCTTCTAATTTGTTATTTCCAGTATAGAACAGATGCATGATGTCATCTTGAATCAAAGCACTTCCGGAATAAGAACCTTTGAGGTCGCCAAAATGATCGGGCACAAAGGGGTCGTTTTCTTCTTGGTAGTGGATGAAATCCTGGGTGGTGTAATGGCCCCAACCACGATGGTCCTGACCAGTGGGATTGCCTGGCGTGTATTGGTAGAAGATGTGGTAAGTATCATGAAATTGACATAAACCATTCGGATCATTAAGCCAACCAACAGGCGGCATTAGATGATAAGCAAGACGATTCGGGTCTGCTTTAACTTTATTGCGGTTTTCTTGAGTTTGGGGAGCTGTGAATTCTTGACGGACTTGGTTCATCGGTAATTCTCCTTAAGAGTAAATTTCAATAGATTGATCGCCATACAGTAAATAAGACTGTATGGCGTTTCAATCAAAATAGGGGGATCGAGAAATATTCCTATCGGGAAAGTTGGATTAATCGAGAGTGAGGACAAGTTGGCCAGCGCAAACTGGACTTGTGCTTACAGGGGTGGAAATTGGTTTATTTGTGATCACTACTGGTGTCTCAATGGATAAGCCAGCGGCTTTAATTTGTGCAAAGTCAACATGACCTAACAGTTGACCAGCTTGGACTTTATCGCCTTGTTGAACCGATATTTCAAACGGTTTTCCTTCAAGTGTGACGGTATCCATCCCAATATGGATCAGCAGTTGGGTACCATTTTCTGTTTGAATGCCAAGGGCATGGCGAGTAGGGAAGATAAAGGTGACTTCCCCAGTTACAGGAGAGTAAAAGTTGTTTTCAGTAGGAATGATCACAAAGCCATCTCCCATAGCTTTAGAAGCAAATGCTTCATCATGGCATTGATCGAGAGGTTTAACATCACCAACAAATGGGGCATAAATCGCATGATCTTGAGCTTGTTCGATAACGATGGAAGGAACTTTGGCAGTTTGTGTTTCTTGTAATTCTTGGACTGCGACTTGTTTTTCTTTGCGTGCTTGGTGTTTTGTGAAAACTAAAGTCAGGATGAAAGATGTTGCCATGGAGAGGGCTAAACCGATAAAGAAGTTGAGCCAACTTTGAGGGGCAATGGAGATAAATCCAGGTAATCCAGCAGCACCAAGTGCTAATGCTAAAGTATGGGTTCCAGCAATCCATGCAGAACCAACAGCAGAACCGATAATTGCGGCATAGAATGGGTATTTCAATTTCAATGTGACCCCAAACATAGCGGGTTCAGTAATGCCGAGTAATGCAGATATACCAGATGCAGAGCAGATTGATTTCATCTTTTCATCTTTTGTCACTAACAATACCGCTAATACCGCAGCACCTTGAGCAACGTTATTCATTGAAGCGGTCGGAAAAATGAATGATCCACCAGTTGTTTGTGCCGCGGAAATCAATTGGGTTTCAATTGCGGAAAAAGAGTGGTGCATTCCAGTGATTGTAATAGGGGCATACAATAATCCAAAAATAGCGCCTCCAATAAATCCTAATGTGGAGTAAATCCAACTTAATCCATAAGCGAGCCAGTCACCGGCTATACGCATTGCAGGTCCGACAAATAAGAAGGTTAAGACGGACGTGATCAAGATAGATAAAAGAGGAGTTGTTAAGTTATCTAACCAACTAGGTGTGATTTTGCGTAAACGTTTTTCAATGTTGGCAAGAATCCAAGACACCACTAAGACAGGAAGAACAGTTCCTTGATAACCAATGGCTTGAACTTCTAAACCAAACCAGTTCCATGATGGAATTGTTTGGGCACCTGCTAATGCATAAGCATTTAATAATTCTGGGTGAACCATAATCATACCCATTGCGGCACCTAAATAAGGGTTTCCGCCAAATTTCTTTGTTGCAGAAATTCCAATTAATACAGGTAAGAATGTGAAAGGTGCGTTGGCACATAAGTTGATGAAGCTTGCAACGCCCGCAAATTCCGGCATGATTTCAATTAAAGATTTACCGGTAACGAATAAACCCTCTGCGGTTAAAACGTTGTTTAATCCCATCAATAAACCACCAGCAACAATGGCAGGGATGATTGGAACGAAAATATCTGAGAGCACTTTGACAAAGCGCATGATCGGATTTCCTTCTTTAGATTCATTTGGTTCTTCAACTTGAACGCGTGTGGATAAGTGAGCTTGTTTTAAGACTTCGTCAGTTATGAGATTCACAGTTCCGGAACCGAGTATGATTTGATATTGATCGTTTGCTAAAAATACGCCTTTAACTTGATCGATATCTGTGATTTTGTCTTCATTGACTTTGTTGTAGTCTTTTAGACGCAGACGTAAACGGGTAGCGCAATGTACGGCAGAAAGAATATTCTCTTGACCGCCAACATTTTGAATGATGCTTTTTGCGATTTTCGAGTAGTCCATATGTTCTCCTTATTTTTTTCTCTTTTCTGAGTGAGTTCTGATGAAATTGATTATGGAACCGATTTCACAATCAAAGTATAGTATGGAACCGGTACCGTGTCAACGTTCAAAAATAAAAAATATTAAAAGTTAAAATCTTCAATTATTTGGAATATTAAAGTGTTTACCCGTTAATAACTCGATAAATTGATGTGGGAACGGTTCTATAATTGTTTCGAAATGAAAATATAGAGCTAAGATCTATCCTCTTGAATAAAAAATGAGTCTGTCTTGTAAGCGACATAATAAAACGGGCGTGAATGTTGACGAGTCAACAAAGTGGAAATACACTTAATTTATGGATCAAACAGAAAAGTTTTTACATTTTTTCGCGACGATCAATACCTTAAATCGCCAGATCAACCGTTTTAAATCGTTCTATATGGAGAAAAAAGGCTTAAAAGGTGCAGACTTATCTGTGCTTTTAGCACTCAATAAGGCAGAAAACGGTTATCGTTTTGATGAATGTTGTCAGATCGTGCGAATGGATAAAGCGTTGATTTCTCGTTCTTTAAAACACTTAAAAGAACAAGATCTTTTAGTGATTGAAGGAGAAACAACCTATAAAGTTCGTTTTAAGTTGAGTACAAAAGGAAAGCAATTAACGAGCTATCTTGAACAAGAAGCCTCAACCATTTTTGAAAAAGCGCATCTTGCGATCGATGAAGAAGAATGGGCGATATTTTATGCGTTTTGTTCCACTCTTTCTCAAGAAATCGAGACTCAGATGAAAGAAAAAATCGAAACCTCTAAAGCATAAGCAGCCCAATAAGATAAACAAAAACAAAGAAAAGAACAGGAGATAGAACATGATTTGGATTGTTGCAGATAGTGCGCAAGAATTAAAAACCGATCGCGAGAATGGATTTATTGTTGCAGATTTAACGATTAATGCGGATGGAATACCGTTTCAACCAGGATTTACAGCCGAAGAGTTCTATACAAAAATGGAAGAAAAAGGCGTTGTTATCAAATCTAGCCAAGTAGCTCCAGCGGTTTATATGGATATTTTTGAAGAAATTCTCAAAAATCCTGAAGATGAAGTGATTTACATTTCCTTAGCCGCAAAATTGTCTGGTACATACAATTCGGCACATCTTGCAGCGAGTGGACTGGATGCTGATCGTATCCATATTGTGGATTCAGGGACAGTATGTTTTTCCATTACATTACTTGTTGAAGAAGCTTTTGAATTGCGGAAACAAGGAAAATCCGCCAAAGAAATTGCGGCTATTTTAGAAGAAGATGCTAAAAAAGTTCGCTTTATCGGAATTGTGCCAACACTTGAATATTTAAAACGGGGCGGACGCATCTCGGCTGCAACGGCAGCGATTGGCGACATGGTTGGAATTAAACCTTTATTATCTGTCATGGATGGAGTTGTCGGCATTCCGAAAAAAGTTAGAGGATTGAAAAAAGCCTATAACAGTTTGCCTCGCCTTGCGAGTGAATGGGGAATCGATTTAGATCGTCCAGTAATTTTTGGTTATACCGGCTTAGATCCAGAACCAGGTCATATTTTGAAAGAGGCGTTTGATAAACAGCTTGATCATCAATTTCCAGAACGAATCATGCCAGCAAGTTTTGTTTTGGCTACACACACCGGACCAAATAGTGCGGGTGTCGGCTTTTTTGTAAAATAAATAGATGACGAAAACGTTTTGATTGAAGTGAAAACACGACAATCGAAACGTTTTTTTTGTGGGAAAGAGAAGGAGTTCAACATTATTGTTGATTGATCAACAATAATGTTGACAAGTCAACAAAACGTCAATAAACTGTCTCCAAGAACGAAAAAGGCGAATGAATGCCATAGGACAATAGATCACGCCAATCCATCAAGCCAAACGAAGTGATTTTGATATTTCGTTCATTATGTCAGTACAAAAGAAAAGTAGAATACCCCGCTTTGAATGAGAAGAGTGGAGTAGATCAACACAAAATACGAAACAGAACAGGAGATCAATATGATTTGGATCGTTGCCGATAGCGCACAAGAATTAAAAACAGACCGTGACAAAGGACTTGTCGTTGCTCCACTTGGCATCATTGCCAGTGGTGAGCCAATGGAAGAGGGGTTCACGAGTGAAGATTTTTACCGTACGCAACAACAGAAAGGGGTAACTCTGACAACAAGCCAAGTTTCCCCAGCGGTTTATATGGATATTTTTGAAGACTTACTCAAAAATCCCGAAGATGAAGTGATCGTGATTTCATTAGCTTCTGGACTATCAGGAAGTTATAACTCTGCTCGTTTAGCGAAAACGAGCGTAGATGAAAAACGCATTCATTTAATCGATTCCCAAACGATCAGTTTTCCGATGGTCTTACTTGTGCAAGAAGCTTTGAATTTACGGAATCAAGGAAAATCTGCCCAAGAAATTGTGGATATTTTAGAAGAAGATAAAAAGAAAGTTCGTCTTTTAGGCTTAGTTCCAACTTTGGAATACTTAAAACGCGGAGGCCGCATCTCAGCAGCAACTGCAGCAATTGGAGAACTTGCTGGAATTAAACCAATCCTGACTTTAGAAGAAGGAAAAATTGCGGTGCCATTAAAAGTTCGGGGGATGAAAAAAGCGTACAACAGTATGGCTAGACTGGCGAAAGAGTGGAATATCGATTTAGATCGTCCCGTGATATTTGGTTATACGGGTTTAGATTCACAACCAGCCCAAACCCTCAAAGAGGCTTTTGAAAATCAATTGGAAACAACATTCACAACAGATTATATGGAAGGTTGTTATATTTTAGCAACGCACACTGGACCTGAAGGCGCAATCGCTGGCTTCTTTGTAAAATAAGAAAATAAATAGAAATTTAAACGTTTTGATGATCCTTAACTGGAAAATTCAAAACGTTTTTTTGTATGCGAAAAAAGAAAATCTAAGCAAAAATGAACAAGGGTATAGAGAAAATTAGCAAGAAATTGAAGATTTCTTTAATGAGATACGACGATTTATTATTGGGTTATTTGAACAATTGAAAGGGATAGTGACAAAACTGTATGGGACTTGAGTCTGGTCTATGTTACTATAATAAGCGCATTTTTAAGTTCATGAGGTGAAACATGAGACGATATACGAATCATCAATCAAAGACTGTGACAGTATTGTCTTGGATCTTTGTTCTTTTATTTATTGCGTCAGCCGGTTATATCGCATACCAAGCATTCCGATTGGAAATCTTCTCAACGATTCAACTAATTATCGGCTATGGCGTGCTCGCTTTACTTTTAGTGTTATTCATTTGCTTGTTGTTAAAACGCTACTATCGCCATTGGATTAAAGGCGTGGTGATGGTCTTTACGTTTGCGCTGAGCTGCACTTGTGTATTAGGTGGTTACTACATGCAAAAAACAGGTGACTTCTTTGAATCGATTTCAACACCAACAGGCACAGCAGACAAACAAGATAAAGATGATCCTAATGCGGATACCCTCAATTCCGCAGATGTCTTAAATCAAATGGCATTAAGTGTGACGACTTATGCGATGCAAGGAAGCAATATCCATCAACCTAGCGAATTAAATGGAACCGTAACAGGTGTAGTGACTGCTTTAGATGAACGCGGAACGAATGGTGCGCTTGAACAGTTGCGTAAAGCAGGGGCAACACCAGTCACACAAGAATATGAAAGTTCTTTTGCGCTTGTCGATGCTTTATATCGAGGCGAAGTCAATGCGATCATTTTGCCAGAACAATTCCACGAAGAATTATTGGAAGCTGCAAACGACTACAACCAATACAATGCCTTGACGACAATGACCAATAAAGTGGATCAATATATTTACTACGTTCCAGTTCCTGAAGAAATGAAAAATCCAGCGGATGATGTCATGGACATTACCCAAGAACCATTCACGGTTTTGATTTCAGGAAGCGATAGTTATGGGAACTTATCGACAATCAGCCGCTCTGATGTCAACATGCTCGTCAGTGTAAATCCAAAAACACATCAGGTGTTAATGATTTCTTTACCACGAGATTCCTATATCCCAGTCTCTTGTAAGAAAAATGAAACTGCGTGTGCAGCAATCGCAGGACAAAGCGATAAATTAACGCATACCGGTTGGTATGGAATTGGCACAACAGAATCCACAATTGAAGATTATCTGGGAATCGAAGTGAACTACACAGTTCGCGTCAACTTCTCTTCCTTAATCAATATCGTCGATGCCATTGGCGGAATTGATGTTTATGTTGAACCAGGATTAGAAGTTGAAACCTTCTATGCGAATGGTATGCCAGGCGTTCAAGCGGGGATGAACCATTTAGAAGGGGAAAGAGCCTTAGCCTTTGCGCGTGAACGTCATGCTTATTTGACCGGAGATAACCAACGAATTATCAACCAACAAATCGTGCTAAGAGCATTATTGGAAAAAATGATGTCTCCTACCATGGTTGTCAATTATCCAAACTTTATCCGTGCTTTATCCACAGCATTTACGACAAATATGAGCGGAACACAGATTAAAGAATTGATCGGATTAGAAATTTCCTCTTTCCCAAGCTGGAATATTCAAAGTTATGCGTTAAGCGGAGATTCAGCAACAGCATTCTGCCCAGCAATCGGATCTAACGCCTCTGTTTTGATGAACTACGCAGAAACAGTGACAAATGCCCAAACCTTTATTCAAGATTTATTCGAGGGCAAAACGATTGATGTCGCAAACCCATCCGGACAAACCACAGAGTCGAATACCCAGACGCCACAAACACCAGAAAACGCAGATCCAAATGTGAATCAAGGTGTAGAACAATATCCAACAGAACAGTATCCAGTGGAACAACCTCCTGTTCAAGAACCGGTAGAACAATATCCATATTACCCAGGCGAAGAACAAGAATTTGTAGAAGAGCCAATTTATGGCGAACAAGCTGGTTATTAAATCGTTGAACAAAGAATGTTAATATAGAAAAAATCTTCATAAAAATAGAATCCCTTTTCGTAGACACTCGGAATAACGAATTTGAGTCGTCACGAAAAGGGATTTTTTAGTGCCTAGAAAACTCAAAAGTTTTGCCAATCGAGATTCTAAGTGAAAAATAGAAAAATGATTTTTAGTTAAAAACTCCAAAATAATCGACAAAAAGAAAATTTAAAGTGAATAAAAGATTTTTCTTTCACGCGGAATGTATGCCTTTTGAGGCGAAGATATAACACGAATTAGATAGCGTACTTCTAAAGTAATACTATAAAGATGAAATATAAACCTTATATATATATATATATAACAGCACTAGTGTTAGTGTTTAATTGTTAATAGTTTTGAATAATCAAAACAAAAAATCCATTAAAAAGACATTCGTTTGAGAACACTTTGATCAAATGAATATTTTTTATGGATAGAAAGAACACGAAGAAAAGGAACGATTAAAGAAAGGGGCTACTATGAAATCAGGAATGAATAAGCTCATGTCATTATGCTTGGTTGCGATGATGGGGACTACTTTTATACCACAACCAATACAAGCAGAAGAAGTGAGCGAGTTTGAAGAAGAATCGTTTGAAGAAGCAACAGTAGAATTCGAAGAAGGTACATTTGAAGAAGAAAAACAAAATGTCGAAGCAAGCCCAGAGAACTCAGTTACAGCTGACTTCGAGTATAAGGGATTGAAGTATAAAGTCACTGATGAAAATAAAAAAGAAGTGGAAGTAATTGGGTTTGCGGATAGTTATCAGCAAACAGGATATAAATTGTGGATTCCTGACACAGTATCAAAACAAGATGAATCTGACGAAGATTACACGGTAACGAGCATAGGTGACAATGCTTTTAAAGACTGCCAAAATTCCTCAATTAAAGAAATTGAACTATCTAGTAATTTAAGAACGATCGGTGAATCCGCATTGGAAGGATTCAAATCACTAGTTGATATCAATTTTTACTATTGCGTTAATTTAGAGATAGGTAAATCTGCTTTCAAAGATTGTACTGCGCTAAAGAATCTTAGTTTGCCTAAAGGACTTAAATCAATTGGCGAATCTGCATTTGCGGGTTGTACTAAACTTAATGACATTAGTTTCGCCCTTGACCAATATGAGGAACCTTCATTAATGAAACTAGAGACAATTGAAAATTCAGCGTTTGAAGGATGCACTTCGCTGTGGGATATTGACTTTAGCGAACTGCAACATCTAACAACAATCGGTGAATCAGCTTTTGCTGGTTGCACCAAACTTGGACGTATTGAATTACCAGAAGGATTAACAACGATCGGTGATTCAGCATTTGCTTTGGGAAAAAGTACATCAGATAAAATGTCTCCACATCTGCGTTTCATCAACATTCCTTCTTCTGTAAAAACATTAGGATCAATCTTTGGAAATGAAAGTCCTTTTGGAATAGAGGATTACTTCGGACAAGTTAAAGAGGGTAAAGAAGTAGTATCGTTGGCTTTCCAAAGCAATGAGTTGCCTACAATGGAAGAAGGCTTCTTGAACACAATTGCGAATGGAAATAATAAACCTGCTATATTTTTTCCGAATACGAAAGAAGCAATTCAAGCTTTTGCAGGAAAGGATTCTCCTTTTGTAGCAGCAGGACTTGTTAATCCTGATTATTTTGATTCATCCGTTGAACAAGAGTATGAGTCAATTCAAGTATGTCCAGAAAGTGTAGGCCATTCTCCAATTTATGACAACTTCCCGTATTATTACGGAGATGAAGCAAGCAAATCTACTGTACGAAAATTTACAAGTAGTAATGCTGAGGTGGCTAAAGCTGAAGCAAATGGTGCTTATAATTACGGAATTATTGAAGCTTATTCAAAAGGTGAAACAAACATTAGCTTTGTCAATGTACTCAAGGGTCAAGAACTAGTATCTGACAATAACACATTCAAGGTTATCGTGGATCATGAATATGTATGGCAGATTACAAGTTTCCCAGACTTCTTTAAGTCAGGATCTATGTATCAAAAATGTGAGGGAGGCTGTGGTAAGAAGAACGAGCCAATAAAAATTCCATCATATTTAAAATTATTAGAGGGTCTAATTGATCTTGATGATTTTGATTTTGATGATTTTGATGATTTGCCTTCAATTATTATGGGAATCAATGAAGATCAAGAATTTAAATCGAATTCAACTTATGAAGTGAAGAATGAAAGTCTTGAATTGATTCCTTATCCATTAAAAGATCAAGAGATGGATTTTGAACAATATGAGTGCAGTGTAACAAGTTCTAATCCTAGCGTTGCAACAGCAAAAATTGATGAACAGGGAAAAGTTGTTGTTAAGACTGTAGGTAAAGGACAAGCAAAAATCACTACGTCTTATACAAAAAAAGAAGAAACTCCAGCAGTGATGAATGAAAGTGGATTTATCAATGAAGTAGCTCCTAATACTGAACTAGAAGGTACATTTGTTATGAATGTAGTTGAATCTGAAGATGACATTCCAACAGGTGGCGGATCCGGAGGAGGATCTACAGGTGGTTCTGGTGGATCTTCAACTGGCGGAGGCTCCACAGGTGGTTCAACGAGTGGTGGATCTTCAACAGATTCTAATGCGCCAACACAACAAGTAGAAAATGCTGTATATCGTGTTTATAATCCATATAATGGTGAACATCTCTATACAACAAACTATGAAGAATTCAAAGTCATTACTAAAAATGGTTGGGATGATGAAGGAATTGCGTTTATGAGCGAATCCAAAGAAAAAGGACAAGCTGTATATCGTGTCTATAATCCGAATAGTGGATTACATCATTACACAACGAATGTAAATGAAAAGAATGCTCTCGTGTCTTTAGGATGGAATGATGAAGGAGTAGCATTCTATACTTCAAAGAATCCAAAAGATACACCAGTTTATCGTGTTTATAATGAAAATGATGGAAACCATCATTACACGATGAATGCGAATGAAGCATTAGCCCTTATCTCCATGGGTTGGAAGAATGAAGGAATCGCATTCTTAACTGCACCTATGAAATAAAAAATGATATAAAGCAATATAAAAATGAGAGGTCAACGATACGGATGTATCTAAAGATCTCTCATTTTATTTTGTTTAGATAGAGGAAGAATATTTGCTCTCTAATCTTATGGATGATTTAAATGGTTGGATCGTGATCAAGTGCTTGATGAATGAGTTTGACGTAAAACATATTGCCATAGTCATAGCGCCAGCCACCATTAGATTCGACCGCAATTGGATTGGGATAAGTGACAATGCGACCGTTGCTGTGGATGCGCGAAAATTCTTCGGCTAATTCTTGCGTATGTTGTTTTCCATTTTGGGCAACGAAATCTAAATAGCCACTTCCATAGTTATAAGCTTGATAAACGGCATCTTGATCAACACCGAGTAGTTCTGCTTTATCGAGTAATAATCGGTAGTAGCGAACCCCTTGGTCGATCGATTCATCCACGCCTAGAGAATTGGGTGGTAATCCGGCCGATTCACTGGATTGAAAGACATCTTCGCTTTGACCATTGGACTCGACTTCAACAATGGCTTTGAGTTCATCGAGATGGTCCAAAATATCATATTGTAATGCGGCGGATTCGATGCGTTGATTTAATTCAAGAGGAGTTAAACCATGTGGGGCATTGGACTTTCGGGATTCCATGAAAAAAGTTAGGCCAAAAGAGAGCAGGACAATCAGGAGTAAAGGAATTAAAGAAAAGTGAGATTTTTTTGTCTGTTTAATCGACTCGCTTTGATCATAAGCAAGTTGTTTGGCTTGTTTATTTTGCAGGCGACGCTTTGCTTTATCATCTTCAGACATTCGCTGTCGTTTGACCATATTCAAATCTCCTTTCTTTTGTTTCATGCGTCTTTCTGTTTCAAAATAGGATCGTTTGCGATCAAAATTGTTGGGGTAAGAAGAGCACGATTATCATTGTAAACAAAGAAAATCAAAAAGAGATGAAAACTTTAAATTCTGACAGTTTTGTTGGTCATATGTATGATGATTTTTCATTGACTTGAAACGTGTTAGAATGTTAACAATCTGAAAAAACGATAGGAAAGGCTTATAGATGAAAAAATTGACAAAAAAATCAGCACTATGCATAAGCTGGATTACGCTATTTGTAGCATCCGCACTATCGATGTACGCGATGTTTAAAGGAGATCCTTTCATGCTTGTGATCTCGGCTATTTTCTTTGTGATTGGTTTTTTGACATTGAGACACTATATGTCATTGTAATTAGATCACAGACAAGTGAATAGATAGAACGAAAGGAGAATGTATGAAGCTCTTTCGAAAATACAAAACACTATGGATGGCAAGTTTTGTTGTGGTGCTTGCAATCTTATTTATTACGAACTTCTCTTACTTTGCTGAAGGGTTTAAATATGTTTTAAGCGCCTTTACCTCTTTAATGGGTGGTGTCGCTTTAGCGTTCATTTTGAACCTTATCATGGCTCCAGTAGAAGAAAAACTGAGAAATTGTAACGTGCGCTTTTTCGCAAAACGGGCACGAACATTTGCGATGCTTGTCGCGTTTTTAGTAGCCCTTTGTATCATTGCGCTGATCTTGTCGATCGTTATTCCAAACTTGATCAATGCGGTACAAATGTTGGCGCGTGAAGTTCCGCGTTATTTCCAAGAAATTCAAGCGGCTATTGATCAGTTGATGGTGAAATATCCAGAATTTAGTAAATGGCTAGGCAATATTGATTTGAACTGGCAAAAAACAACGGAAGCGATTTTAGGCTTTATCCTCAATGGAAATAGCGATAAAAACGTCGTCAATTCGACGATGAGTATTGTGTCAGGCGCAATTGGCGGCGTGGTGAACTTATTTGTTGTGGTCGTGTTTGCGACGTACATCTTATCGGAAAAAGAACGCTTTATTAAAGCTTATTTCGTATTGACTGATTTATTCATGTCACAAGAAAAACGTGCTCATCTTACGCGTTCTTTGATGATTATCTACGAATCGTTTAAATCGTTTATTACCGGGGAAATTATAGAAGCTTGTATTTTAAGTACGATGTGTACTGTCGGCATGCTGATTTTACGATTGCCGTATGCCACGATGATTGGCGTTTTAGTAGGGGTCATCAATATGATTCCGATGGTCGGAGCATTTGTTGGTGGAGGTATTGGAGCCTTTATTATCTTTACGATTAGCCCGATGAAATGCTTGATCTTCTTAGTCTTCCTTTGCGTGATCCAACAAATCGAATCGAATATCTTCTTCCCAAGAGTCATTGGCAATAAAGTCGGTTTACCGGGAATTTATGTCATGATGACCATCGTTGTTGGCGGTTCATTGTTTGGTGTTTTTGGCATGGTGCTCGGTGTGCCATTAATGGCTTCGGTCTATAAAATCTTTAATAACTACTTAGCGGAAGTAAGACTACAAAAACAAGCGCAAAAAGAGCAAGCGAATCTGCAAGAAGCTAAAGAGTCAGATATAGATCAACCTATAGCAAGCCAAGATGAATTGAATCCTGAAGATGAAATACAAAGAGTGCTGATGAAGCAATAGGAACAAAATAATCTGTGAGCAAAATAGAAGTGCTTATGATAAAGTTAATGTAAACTAATTTTAAAGAAAGAGAGATATTTATTATGGCAATTCGTCACGTTAAAAGTGTTGATGATTTTAAAGAAATCGTTGAATCCAATAATCAAGTTTTAGTCGACTTTTTTGCGACATGGTGCGGACCATGCAAAATGTTAGCCCCTGTTTTAGAAGGAGCAGCAACAAAATTAGAAGGCGATGTTGTGATCGCTAAAGTAGATATCGATGAAAACCAAGAACTCGCCAATGCATTCCGTGTTCAATCCGTTCCAACTTTAGTATTCTTCAAAGACAACAAAGCTGTTTTAGCAACTGCAGGTTACATGGATGAAGCTGGTTTGATGCGCTTTATCGACACTGCAAAAGAAAAATAAAAACGATTCAAAATCAATCATTCAACTCATTTAAAATCACAAAAAGGTCTTCGTCATTTGAACGCAATATGTTCGTTCTTTGATGAAGATCTTTTTTATTCAATTTATCGCAATGATCACTCAATTTGGAGCAATGAGTCCGATTGAAAGGAGAGTTTGATCTAGAATGATACATAGAGAATATCAATGAAATCCAAAAGATTAAGTAGGAGCACGTGTATGGAAACAATCATCAAAGAAGAAGTGCAATCCATAAACGAAAGCACGAATGTTGATCCAATTCGGGATTATGGTGAAATTTTAGAACAACAAAAACGTTATTTTGAATCGGGCAAAACAATTTCTGTTGAAGGAAGAAAAGTAGAGCTTGAATTATTAAAAGCAGCGATTCAACTGCATGAACAAGACATATTAGAGGCGCTTCATGAAGACTTAGGCAAATCGTCCACGGAAGGCTATATGTCCGAAGTGGGTTTAACTTTAAGTGCAATCGATTGGCAAATTCGTCATTTGAAAAGCAATGCCAAGGCGAAACATCATGTAACCCCTCTTCATCAATTTGCCTCAACAAGTCAAACGGTGTCCGTTCCTTATGGCAATGTGTTGATCATGGCCCCCTGGAACTATCCGTTTTTATTGGTCATGGAACCATTGGCGCAAGCCATTGCGGCAGGAAATACAGCGATTGTGAAAACAGGACATGCGGCCAAAGCGACGAATGCGGTAATTGAAAAGATCATTGAAATGATTTATCCTTCCGAATTTGTTTGTGTTGCTCCAGGAGGAAGAGAAACGATTAGCCAACTTTTAGAATTAAAGTTTGATTATATTTTCTTCACCGGTGGAAAAGATCTCGGTTCTCTTGTTTACCAATCTGCCAGCAAGCATATGACGCCAGTGACCTTAGAATTAGGGGGCAAATCGCCAGTTGTTGTAGATGAAAGTGCCAATTTAGTTTTAGCCGCTAAACGCATCGTTTTTGGAAAATTTTTAAATGCAGGACAAACTTGCGTTGCGCCTGATTATGTGGTGGTTCATGAATCGGTTCTCCAACCATTTATGGCCGCATTGAAGCACGAGATTCAAAAACAATATCCCAATCCTTCTCGAATTGGCAAGATCATTAATGAAACACGATTTAAACATCTCGTTTCTTTAGTCGATGAAAACAAAGTTGTGATTGGCGGGCGGGCGAGTGTGGAAACACTCCAAATTGAACCGACCGTTTTAGAAGGGGTAAGTTGGGACGATCCGATTATGCAAGAAGAAATATTCGGTCCGATTTTACCCGTTTTGACCTATCGTCAATTTAAACCGTTGATGCGAAAATTAGCCTCTTTACCGACACCTCTCGCATTTTATTTGTTCTCACGCAATGAGTTACATCAATCGTATATGAAATATGTCCAACCGTTTGGTGGGGGATGTATTAACGATACAGTTCTGCATATTTCGAGTGAACGCTTGCCTTTTGGAGGCATGGGCGCAAGTGGTATAGGCCAATATCATGGTCGTTGGGGATTTGAAACGTTCTCGCACACCAAAGGAATTTTAAATAAAGCATTATGGATCGATACGCCATTTCGCTATGCAAATCGCAAACCCTGGATGGCTAAGGCGATTCACAAAATCATGAAATAAAGAAAAGATCCAAGATTCGTTTGATGAGAATCTTGGATCTTTATTTTTATTCACGATTGAGAATTTCGAGGAATTCTTCACCAGTAATCGTTTCTTTTTCGTAAAGGTATTTAGCCAGCTCGTGTAATTTCATCATGTTATCCGATAAAATTTGGCAAGCTTCTTTATACGCTTTGTCGATTAAAGCAATGACTTCTTGGTCAATTTGCGCTGATGTTTCTGGTGAGCAAGCAAGAGAAGTGTCGCCTCCTAAGTATTGGTTATTGACTGTTTCTAAAGCAGTCATACCAAAGTGATCAGACATCCCTAAACGAGCGATCATCATACGCGCTGTTTTGGTTGCCATTTCGATGTCGTTACTTGCACCTGATGTAATCGAATGGAAGACGAGATCTTCGGCAGCGCGACCACCGCAATAGGTGACAATTCTTGTATACAACTCTTCTTTGCTCAATAAGTTATTTTCTTGTTCATCCACTTGCATCGTATAACCTAAAGCACCTTTTGTACGCGGGATAATCGTAATTTTATGAACTGGTGCAGCATGAGAACTTTTTGCGGAAACAAGCGCATGGCCGATTTCGTGATAAGAGACAATCATGCGCTCTTTTGGCGAAATGACTTTGTTTTTCTTTTGTTCCCCGGCAATGACGATTTCAATTGCTTCTTCTAAATCGCGTTGTGCCACTTGTTTTCGACCATCACGAACTGCAAGTAGGGCACCTTCGTTGATGATATTGGCCAGGTCAGCCCCAGAAGTACCAGCAGAAGCACGAGCGATCATATTAAAGTCGATATTTGGCGTCATTTTCACGTTTTTTGCATGAAGTTGAAGAATGGCTTCACGACCTTCAAGATCAGGGAGTTCAACCGGAATACGACGGTCAAAACGACCTGGACGAGTTAAGGCAGGATCTAGGGAATCTGGACGGTTGGTTGCAGCTAAAAGGACAATTCCTTTTGATCCATCAAATCCATCCATTTCCGCAAGTAATTGGTTAAGTGTTTGTTCACGTTCATCGTTGCCATTGAATCCAGAACCGTCACGTTTTTTACCGATGGTATCAATTTCATCGATAAAGACGATACATGGCGCATGTTTACGCGCTTCTTTAAATAAGTCACGCACCCGTTTAGCCCCACGGCCAACGAACATTTCAACGAATTCAGAACCGGCAATAAAGTAAAAAGGTACACCGGCTTCTCCCGCAACGGCACGGGCTAATAAAGTTTTCCCGGTACCTGGAGGACCAACTAACAGAGCTCCTTTTGGCATTTTGGCTCCGATTTCGTTATAGCGACCAGGGTTGTTTAAGAAGCTCACGATTTCTTTGAGGTTTTGTTTTGCTTCATCTTGACCGGCAACATCTTTAAATGTGGTGTGGGTCATTTCCCCTTTATACACTTTGGCATTTGTTTTTTCGTTTTGACCGAAACCACCAAAGCCACCAAATGGGAAACCGCCACCGCTATTTCCATCTTCGTCATCATCTCCATTGTCGTCGCTATTCGGATTGGTAAAGGTAAATCCCCCACCACCCATGGAGTTGTTCATTTTTTTGCGGAAACTTCTAAACATCCACCATAAGCCAAACCAAAGTAAGAGATAAGGCGCAAAGGTGATTAAAAAGGAAGTCAAGAAACTGTTTTGACGAACAGGAACTTCAGTGAATTCTACGCCACCGGCAATTAAACGATCGACTAAGTTTGGATCTTCCACGCGTTGCGTGACATAGACTTTGCGATCATCTGCATCGGTTGTAAAGGAGATTGTATCGCCTTCAATTGTTACTTTTTCGACTTCGTGTTGTTCAACTTGTTTTAAAAAGTCGGAATAAGAAGTCGATGAATTTCTAGAGTTGTTCATCATGGATGGAATAAACATCAAGGCAAACAGGATGATGATTCCAAACGTTAAGATGAGGTATTTGAGATTTTTGTTTTTCGGTTTTTGATTCATGTTGTACCTCTTATGTGAATGAGTCAATTATATCGAATTTTAGCACTCAAGCAAACGATGTGCTAATTTACCTCGATTTCACACGAAGCAAAGACAATTAGGGTTAAAATTGTTAATTTGCGCACACTCGTTAGACAAAGAATAAACTAGTCGAATTTATGGCGTCGTTTTGTGGACAGAACCATCATATCCTTCATTTTCTGTTCGTCGGATTGTTCGAGCGCTTGCGTGAACTCATCTAGCGTATCTCGAAATTGGCGAATCTCATCCAATAAAATATCTTTGTTTAATAAAAACAATTCGCACCACATGTCTTCGTTGATAGAGGCAATGCGGGTTAAATCTCTAAAAGAGTCCCCGGTATATTCCACTAGGTGCTCATTTTCATGTGTGTCCATCAAAGTGACGGCGATGACATGGGTTAACTGGGATAAAAAGCCGATCATTTTATCGTGTTCTTCGGGAGTTAAAACGGAAATGTTTTTGCATCCTAAATCTTTAGCTAAAGAACTGACTTTAACAATGGTAGAGGCAGAATTGCGATCATCAGGAATCAAGATGAAGTTTGCTTGATCAAAAATAACCGGGTTTGCATATTCGATTCCTTTAGATTCACGACCACACATGGGGTGAATGGACATGAGTTCACAATCTTTACGCAAGATGTTTTGGACAGGTTCCATCACCGCACGTTTTACCCCAGAGATTTCTAAAATCAAGGTGTGTGGTGCAAAGTGGTTTTGGTTCTTTTCAATCCATTCTTTTAATAACGTAGGATAAATACAGAAAATAAGCAGTTCGCAATCAGCTAAGCCGTGGGAAAAATCCGCAAATCCTTCATCGATCCACCCTTTTTCTTTGGCTCGTTTTAAAGAATGACCATTTAAATCAAATCCATAAACACGATAACCGAGTTGTTTTAAGCGCCCAGCAAAAGAACCGCCCATGACGCCCATGCCGATAATTCCAACAGTTTTCATGTTTATACCTCCTCGAGTTCAACGCCTAGAGATTTTAGATCTGCAAAGAACGTTGGATAGCTTTTATTGACCGCTTGCGCATTTTGAATGAGACAAGGCTGATGGGCACAAAGCGCAAAGACAGCCATCGCCATAACAATGCGATGATCGTTATGACTATCGACCGTGACGATATGATCAGAAGAATAAGTGTCTTTTCCAATGATGGTGATCGAATCTTCATCACTTGTGATCTCAACACCCCACTTGCGCAATTCGTCTTCCATCGCTTTGACGCGATCGCTTTCTTTATAACGCAGTCTTGCGGTATGGATCAAACGGTTTTTACCTGGAATAAATGCGGCAAGTGTACAAAGAATAGGGCCTAAATCAGGGCAATCGGCTAAATCAAACGTGAAGTTGATTTTTTGATCAGGGCTTACGACGAGTTTGTCTTCTTGCCAGTTCAATAAACCGCCAGCTTGTTGGACAAAATCACAAATCACGCGATCGCCTTGTAAAGAATCTTGTTTCAGTCCGGTTAAAGTCAGCGATTGTTTCAACATCCCTAGCACTAAAAAGAAGGCGGCTTGTGACCAATCGGATTCGACTTGAACGTGGCGACTTTGATATTCCTGATTAGGGGCAATGTGGTAATGATGATCATTGGTTTCTTCAACGGTAATGCCAAATTGGCGCATCATATCTACCGTTAATCCGACATAAGAGCGTGATTGATAATCCCCAACAACGTCTAAATCAATGCCATTGACTAAAGGGGCCATCAACAACATGCCGGAAATAAATTGGCTTGAAATATGACCTTCTAAAGCGTAAGCGCCACTTGTTAAAGGACCTTGGAAAGTCAACTGTTGTTGACTTTGTTCAAAGCGTAATCCTTGATCATGGAATAATTTTTCATACACCCCTAATGGTCTAGCTAAAAGACTTTCTTGGCCTTTGAAGGTGACTAGCTCTTGGCCACTTGCGGCAATGGGGATAAAAAAGCGCAATGTCGATCCGGATTCATAGGCATCTAAAGTGACGGGAGCAGTTAGGTTATGAGGCATGCATCCTTGTACAGAAACAAGGGAAGTCTTTGGGTCAATATTTATTTTTGCGCCAAGATTTTCTAAACAAGAAATAGTCGCTTGAATATCTTTGGAATTTCCTAAATGTTCAATGGTCGAATTGCCTTGGGCGAGTCCGGAGCAGATTAAGGCCCGGTGGCTTAACGATTTAGAGGCAGGAATGTGGAGTGTTCCCGCAATCGGGGAAGGTTGTAATAAAACGTTCATCAATAAAATCCTTCCTTTCTAGTTTCAATGAAAGAACGTAAAACATGAATTATGCTTCAAAAGAAGTCGTCGCTTGATGACTCATCCATAAATCCAATAAGCCAAAAGCGCTCAAAGCATCGACAACAGCTCGAGCCCGGTGAATAATGGCCGGATCATGACGACCTTTAATTTCTAAAATGACATCTTCTTTAGTTTGATAGTTGACGCTATGTTGCGGTTGATAAATCGATGGCGTTGGTTTGATACATGTTTGGAAAACAATCGGCATGCCATTGCTGATGCCCCCATTAATCCCGCCATTACGATTGGTTTGAGTTTGAATGACTCCATCTTGGATGATGATTGGATCGTTGGCTTGGGAGCCATAAAGATGGGCAAAGCCAAAGCCTTCACCAAAACTAATCCCTTTAACAGCGGGAATAGAAAACATGAGATGGCTTAATGTACTTTCGATCGAATCGAAAAACGGTTCACCAATTCCTGCCGGAAAGCCAGTAATGACGGTTTGTAAAATACCGCCAACGCTATCGAGATTAGCACTCGCTTGTTGGATTTCTTCTTTCATTTTTTCTTCGGCTTGCTCATTGAGAACAGGGAATTCTTTTTGGTTCAAGATGTCCATTTGTTGAGTTAAACAAGCAGAATCGAAATCAAAATCATCATCGACAATGCCATGTAAAGATTGAATATGGGTTGCAAGGCGAACGCCTTTTTCTTCTAAGATTTGGCGACAAATGGCGCCGGCAGCCACGATTGGCGCCGTTAAACGGCCGGAAAAGTGACCGCCACCACGATAGTCTTGATAGCCACTATATTTTTCAAATGCGGCAAGGTCAGCATGCCCAGGCCGTAAACGATATTTTAATTGGGCATAGTCTTGCGAACGCGTATTGGTATTGGCAATGAGAATGGTTAAAGGTGTTCCTGTCGTTTTACCTTCAAAAAAGCCAGAGACAAATTGGACTTGATCGGCTTCTTGTCTTCTTGTCGAAAGTTTGCCTTTTGCCTTACGTTTTTCCATTTCCCAATTCAGTTTGTCTAAATCAATTTCAAAGCCAGCAGGCAGGCCATCGAGCACGGCTCCGATGGCTTCGCCATGGCTTTCTCCAAAAAGAGTAATGGAGATATGGTTACCGAATGTGTTTTTCATAAACATTTTCCTTTAATAATGTGTCGATTTGTTCGGGGCTTAGCGTTTGGAAATAGAAGTGTCCAGGTTTGTCGACAAAGACACAATCAATTCCCGCTTCATTGCCTTTTTTATCATTGCGAATGAGTGTACTCGCTTTGGCAATGTCAAAATGATCGATTTGTGGGACTTCTAAGCGATCCAATATCGCTAAAACGCGATGACGCAAACTTGGATCGGTTAAAAAATATAACATGCCGATGGCAACGCATTCGCCATGCAAATAATCATGATTTTCAAAGCTTCCTTCAATGCCGTGGCCAATGGTATGACCGAAGTTTAAAGATTTTCTTAAATTCGATTCTTTTTCATCTTGTTCAACGACGATGCGTTTTAAATCGATGGAACGAGCGATGATTTTCACAAAATCGAGCTGTTCTTGTTCAAAATCAGCCACTAAATTTTCATCAAACAAAAGCCCCATCTTTAACGCTTCAACTAAACCGGCGTGAATTTGGCGAGGATCGAGTGTTTCTAAAACATTCGGGTCGATCAAGACGGTTTTGGGTTGCCAAAAAGCGCCGACGATATTTTTGATCGGACCTAAATCGATCGCCGTTTTTCCGCCAACGGAAGAATCAACTTGGGCTAGGACAGTGGTCGGCAGGTTAATAAAATCGATTCCGCGCATATACGTTGCGGCCGCAAAACCGGCCATATCCCCGGTGACACCACCACCCAGGGCAATGACTTGGCTTTTGCGATTTAATTCGGCTTGGCTCATCGCCATTAAAAGTTGTTGATAAGTGGTGATATTTTTCGATCCTTCGCCTTGTTCAAAACAAAAACAAGAAGCATTGGCGAATTGTTGTAAAACGAGATCCACCCATTTTTGTGGGATTCCCGAATCATAGACGAGAATCGTTTTCTTTTGTGTATCGAGTTTGTCTGCTAAATGACTCAGACAATCTTTTTCAATCCAAACTGGATAAGATGATCCAGGTAAAGAGACAGTGAGTTTCATATTGAATTCAAAAAAGCCAATGGTTAGGCAGTTGCTCCTCTCTTATCTTTCTATTCTCCCTAATCAAAAACAGAATAGAACTCGGCTTTTCTTAAACTGCCAAAGATTTATTTATTTTAACGAATTATGGCCAGGGATATGTAAAAGATCCTCTTTTCCCGTCGATTTATCTTCTGAATGAATATAATTTTCAGAAAATGTTTGAAAATAAGTCAAAAATTGAGAAGAATAAGTCAAATCTTACAAGAGTCAGACTGTATATCTTTAGCGACTCTTTATGCGATGGTAAGATATCGAAAGGTGATAATGTGAAACAATTGGAAGAAGTAAGACAAGAAATTGATGAAATCGATGCCCAATTAGCAAAGTTGTTTGAAAAACGGATGCAAGCGGCCAATGAAGTTGCCCAATATAAAATGGAAAATGACATGCCCGTTTTTGATCCCGTTCGTGAAAAAGTCGTCATTCAAAAAAGCAAAGAGCAAATTCATGATGAATCACTCAAAGAAGATTATGGCGCATGGATTCAAAAGTTAATGGATATCTCCAAAAAGCGCCAACGCCAAATGATGAGTGCCAATACGGTTGCGTATTGTGGCATTGAAGGAGCGTTTGCCCATTCAGTGACAAAACGACTCTTTCCTGATGCTGATCAAAAAGCTTGTAAAAGTTTTGATGAAGTCTTTGAAGCGGTTTGTGCCAATGAGGCAGTATATGGCGTTTTGCCTTTAGAAAATTCGAATTCCGGATTGGTGGGAGAAGTCATGGATGGCTTGTTGAACTATCCGATCTATATTCACCAAGTCGTAGATGAACGTATTGAACAGTGTTTATTAGGCACAAAAGAGGCAACCCTGAGTGATATCAAATGGGTCTATTCCAAAGACCAAGCGTTATGGCAATCCAAAGATTTTTTAGATCGTTTGCATGTTGAAACAATCGCTTATCCTAATACCGCTTTAGCAGCGCAATATGTTGCGCAACAAAACGATAAAACGAAAGCAGCAATTGGATCGAAAGAAAATGCTTCATTATATGGTCTCAATATATTAGCGGAAAATATCGAACTAGATTCTTCCAATACAACCCGTTTCTTAGTCATTTCGACAAAAGAAAATGAACAACTCGGGGATTATTGTTCCTTATTAATTAGTGTGAATAATACCGTCGGGTCTCTTGCCAAAGCGATTAATGTCATTTCCGCTTTTGGTCTAGATATGGATTGCTTACAATCGCGTCCTCGTAAAGGCCATCCATTTGAATATTTTTTCTATATCCAAGCCGATGGAAAAACAAATCGGGAAAATTTAGAGGCTTGTTTACAAGCGTTGCGCCCAGTTTGTTTAATCAATAAATGGTTGGGCAGCTATGCCATTCAAAGAAAGGAAGATTGAATATGAGTTTTGTCAAAGATAGTGTAAATCGCACGCCAATCGTCGATACAGTATTTACGATCGTTGAAAAAGCCAACGAAGCAAAAGCAAAATATGGTGACGATGCCGTCATTGATGGTGTCATTGGTTCTTTATATTCAGAAGAAGGAAAACTCACCGCTTTAAATACGGTTTACGATACCCTAAAATCTCTCGATAACCGTCACTTGGCCAAATATGCGGTGAGCTTTACGGGAAACCCGGACTTCCAAAAAGATGCGATCGATTGGGTATTAGATGGCAATTCGAATCTATATAAAGAAGTGATTGCGACACCAGGGGGAACAGGAGCTGTCGGCATGACGATTGAAAACTGCTTAGAAGCAGGACAAACGCTCATTATTCCCGAAATTGCCTGGGGCTCTTATGCTTTAATGGCGCAAATGAACAACTTAAATGTGGCGACTTATTCTTTATTTGAGGGCGATCATTTCAACGTTGAAGATTTAAAAGCAACTTGTAAAGAAGTGATGGCGAAACAAGATCGTCTTGTTTTGATTATCAATGACCCTTGCCATAACCCAACAGGTTATTCCATGACAGATGAAGAGTGGAAAGAAGTGATCGCATTTTTAAACGAATGCTCCAAAACGCATTCTGTTGTTTTGATTAACGATATTGCCTACATCGACTACTCCTATCGTGGTTTTGAAGCCAAAAAATACTTCAAAAACTTTGATGAAATTAGCGAAAATGTCGCAATTGTCGTTGCGTTCTCCATTTCTAAATCGATGACGGCTTATGGTTTACGTTGTGGAGCGGCCATTCTTTTAGGAAAAACAGAAGCTGTCGTGAATGAATTGAAAATCGTGTTTGAAAAATCAGCACGCGCAACATGGTCAAATATCAACAATGGAGCAATGGAAACATTCTCGGTGATCATGAAAGAGAAACGCCAAGAATATCTCGATGAAAAAGAACAATATGTTCAATTATTAAAAGAACGTTCTTCTCTTTTCATTCAAGAAGCAGATGAAGTGGGATTACCTTACTATCCATATCGCGAAGGCTTCTTCGTGACTTTACCGATGGATAATCAACTTCGCGATGCATATCATACAGCTTTGATGGACAACAAAATCTTTACTGTAAAAGTCAATAAAGGAATTCGTGTTGCGATTTGTTCGATGCCAATTCGTAAAGTAAAAGGATTGGCTTCTCGTATGAAAGAAATTCTTGATCAAGTACAAGCTTAAAAAATTATGATCCAATCCGTCTTCATCTTGTTAGGTAGCACTAGCGATGAAGACTTTTTTAATGTTAAGGAAGAAGGGATCACAAGATTTGAATGGGATTTAGGAAATTTGTGAAAAGAAATATGAAAAGCATAAAGAGATGAATTTGCGTTGATGACTTTGAAGAAAAAGAGCGTGAATAAAAAAATCCCGACCGATTGGTCGGGATCAATTGTCAAGTACGGAACTCCCTTATAACTTTTTTTGATTTCCTTGTCAAATTAAACACTTTTAAATGTGTGAATTAATATTGGAAATGTATGGATTTCATGCTAAAATGACACGGAACATAGTATATGTTAAAAAGTGTGCAAAAAAACAAGGCGAAATAGAGATTCTATTTAAGTTCAATATATACAGGTGGCTAAAGAATTATGGAAAGACAAGCAGGAATTTTATTACCTCTGTTTTCTGTCCCTGGAAACCAAGGGATCGGTGATTTAGGACAGAAAACGTTGATGATGATCGATGAATTGACGCGTGCCGGAATTAAAATCTGGTCAATGCTCCCGATTACAGCAGTACAAGAAGACAACTCCCCCTATAGTATGGCTTCTTCTTTTGCGGGTGATCCAATTTATATTAATATTGACCGCTTAGCGGAAATGGATTTGTTGACGCAAAGTAGTGTCATCAACTGCAACAAGTTTAAAAATGTTGTGGACTATGAAACGGTTCGTAAATTCAAAGAACCTTATTTCCAAAGAGCGTTTAAAGCATTCCGTAAAAACTATAAACGATGGAAACCAGAGTTTGAACAATTCAAACGTGAAGCATGGTGGCTCAACAACTGGACCGCTTATGAATTGTTCCGCCAACTCAATGAGGGCAAAGGCTGGACACAATGGCCAGAAGAGTACCAAACTTGGCCAGAAGCACAAGGGGTCAACCTTCGTGACTATGTAGAACAAATTTTCTACATTCAGTTTTTACAATTTATTTTCTATCGTCAGCTCGACCAAGTGAGCTCTTATGCGCGTGAAAAAGGCTTGATCTTAATGCAAGATGTGCCATTTTTCGTAAGCTTAGATAATGCGGAAGTATGGAGTCGCAAACGTGAGTACATGGTGCAGCCAGATGGACGTGTCGTTCAACTTGCTGGTTGTCCACCTGATCCATATCACGAAAAAGGACAATGTTGGGAAAAACCAATGTATAACTTTGAAGTGATTAAGGATGACGAATATCGTTCTTTCCGTTCTCGTTTTAAATGGACAGCACGAAACTTCGATGCGATTCGCGTGATCCACTTCAAAGGATTTGACTTCGTATGGAAAGTTCCAGAAAACCGTAACCCACAATATGGACAATGGGCATCAGGACCAGGCCGTGATTTATTAGAAAAAATCGTAGCCGATATTCCAAATACGATGTTAACAGCGGAAGATCAAGGAGAACTTCGTCCAACGCTTAGAGCAATCGAAGACGAATACGGTATTCCAGTGATGGATGTTTTACAGTACCGTATGGAAACAAAACTGTTGAAACATAAATGTACAGAAAATTCCGTAGTCTATACTTCGTTCTATGATACGCCAACATTAGAGCAAGACTATGCCAACTTTACGAATAACCGTAAAATCGCATTACGTCGCTTCTTTAAGAAAAGAGGCTACTTACACCGTCCATTCCACGATTTAGTTTGTCATTATGCGATCGATTCCGATGCGGTCATCGCCATGTTGCCGATGCAAGACGTGATCGGATTAAAAGATTTCGGACGCATCAATGATCCAGAAAATCCACATGGGGATAACTGGACTTGGAAGCTGAAAGACTTCAAAGTGTTCCCAGCAGAACTCGATAAAATCCATGAATGGCTCAAAGATGCCGGTCGTCTAGGCGATGGTGGACCAAGAAAACAAGTCGCTGAAGTCGAAGATAACGACAGTGACGACGAAGAATAAACATTTAGATTAAAACTAAGCAAAAGGAGATCCAAAGCGGATCTCCTTTTTTTTAAGATATCCATGAAAAATAAGGGGAAACAATATAGATCGAGAAGGTAGTGTCACTTAAGAATTGATTGAGAATTACGGATGTTCATGGATTTCTTCATTCATTACAATCTGGCTGGCAAGTCAAAATCTTGACCTCAACATGGTAGATGGAGTAAGGAGAAAACTTGACATTTATTGCAGTTAGACTATACTAACAAAAGATTAGCTTAGACTAACTCCAAAGTCAAGAAATGAATTCGAGAAAATTCTATCTTATTTTTTTGAACATCGAATTAGTGTTTGCTAACTACATCAATAAAAAAAGGAAAGGACAGAAACAAATATGATGATGAATAAACGACTGATTGGCACGGTTTGTGAAAGCAAGAAATATATAGCGGCCAATGTCATTTTACAGTGGTGCTCATTGTTGGCCAATATCGCGATGATGATGAGCATTAGCCGCTTATTAGCAAGTGTCTATTTGAACACAGTAGATTCAACAATGCTTTGGCAAACAGGATTGGTGATGATTGTCGCATTGTTGGTTCGCTATATTTGTGCAACGCTCACTAGTCGAATGGCCTATTTCTCTTCAAAAACAGTGAAAAAGACATTGCGAGAACGCATTTATCAAAAACTGTTAAAACTGGGGGCTTCATATTCAGAACAAGTTCAAACGAGTGAAGTTGTGCAAGTGGCAGTTGAAGGGGTTGAACAGTTAGAAACGTACTTTGGTTCTTATTTACCGCAATTTTTCTATGCGATGCTTGCCCCATTGACATTGTTTATTGTCTTGAGCTTCATCAACTTTGTTTCTGCATTTGCGCTATTTATTTGTGTCCCTTTAATTCCGATTGCGATTGCTGGGGTCCAAACGTTTGCAAAAAAGCTATTAGCCAAATATTGGGGACAGTATGTCGCTTTAGGGGATACGTTTTTGGAAAATCTGCAAGGATTGACGACATTAAAAATTTATCAAGCAGATGGATATCAAAATGAAAAGATGAATCAAGAAGCTGAAGAATTCCGCAAGATCACAATGAAAGTGCTGACGATGCAACTCAACTCCATCACGATTATGGACTTGGTGGCATATGGCGGTGCCGCGTTAGGCATTATTTTGGCGATCACTCAATATGCAGGTGGACATGTGTCTTTGTTTGGCTGCTTGTTGATTATCTTGTTATCGGCGGATTTCTTTTTGCCGATGCGTTTATTGGGTTCTTTCTTCCATATTGCGATGAATGGTATGGCAGCAAGCGATAAAATTTTCCGCTTGTTAGATTTGCCAGAAAATCCAACTCAAGAAGCACAAGTTCCTCAAGATTGTTCAATCCAGTGCTCCAATTTACATTTTTCCTATACGCCAGATCGTGAAATTCTCCATGGTATCGATCTATCTTTTACGCAAGGTAGTTTTACGGCGATCGTTGGGGAAAGTGGATGTGGAAAATCGACTATTGCTGGAATTTTAACGGGTCAAAATCGAAACTATAGCGGTTCTGTCACAATCGGTGGACTAGAACTCGCGAAAATTCAAGAAGAAAGCTTGATGCGCAATGTGACTTATATTGGGCGCAATAGTTACTTATTCAAAGGAACAGTGCGCGACAACTTATTGATGGCCAACCCTCAAGCAACAGAGGATGAGTTATGGGGTGTGCTTAAACAAGTCAATCTCGAACAATTTTTGAAAAGTGAACAAGGCTTAGATACGCCTTTATTCGAAAAAGCATCAAACCTTTCAGGTGGTCAATGTCAGCGTTTAGCGCTTGCGCGAGCCTTGTTGCATGACAGTCCAATTTACATTTTTGATGAAGCAACGTCCAACATTGATGTGGAAAGTGAAGATGACATTATGGCGCAAATTTATGCGATCGCGAAAACGAAAACCGTGATTTTGATCTCCCATCGCCTTGTCAATGTCGTTCAAGCCGACAACATCTATGTCATTGACCAGGGCGATATTGTCGAACAAGGAACACATCAAAAATTATTAGAAACGCAAGGCCACTACAAGAAATTGTGGGATGCGCAACAAAGTCTAGAACAATTTGGAAAGGATGGCCAAGATCAATGAAAAAGAGAAGCAATATTCAAATGATGGCCCGTCTGATTGGGTTAGTTAAACCGTTGATGGGTTATATGATCCTGGCCATTACACTCGGCTTATTGGGTCATTTGTGTGCGACCTTCATTACTGTTTTAGGTGGCTATGCCGTTATGAATGTGTGGGGTTATGCTGCTTTGAATGTGCTCGGTCATTCGGTTTGGATGAGCTTGCAGACGACTTTCATTGTCATTGTTGTGATTGCGATACTGCGTGGCTTTCTTCGTTATGGCGAACAAGCTTGTAACCATTTCATCGCCTTTAAATTGTTGGCTCTAATTCGTCACCATGTATTTGTGGCCTTACGTAAATTATGTCCCGCAAAACTGGATGGAAAAGATAAAGGGAATCTGATTTCAGTGATTACTTCCGATATTGAATTATTAGAAGTGTTTTATGCCCATACCATTTCGCCAGCCGCAATCGCCTTATTATTTAGTGCGATTATGAGCGTGTTTATTGGCTCATTCCATTGGAGTTTAGGGCTGATCGCATTGGCTGCTTATTGCACAGTGGGCGTTGTGATTCCGGTGATCATTTCTAAAATGAATGGCGATTTAGGAACACGATTCCGTCAACAGTCGGGAGAACTGAGCAGTTTTGTTTTAGATAGTTTGCGTGGTCTTTTAGAAACGATCCAGTATGGAACAGGCCAAGCAAGACTAGAAAAAATGAATGCGAAAACCGATCAGCTTTTGGTCCAAGAAGAAAAGATGAAACGACTGACCGGACGCAATACAGCTATGACCAATACTGTTATTTTAGCGTTTGATTTGGTGATGTTATGGGCATCGACTTTACTTTCTATGAACGGTGTCATTGGTTTTGATGGCGTTTTGATTTCTGTGATCGCCTTGATGAGCTCATTCGGTCCTGTTGTTGCTTTAGCTAATTTGGGAAGCACTTTACAAAATACGTTTGCGGCCGGAAATCGAGTGCTCGATATTTTGGATGAAACACCAGTCATTTTTGAAATTAGTGGCCAACCAGAAATTACATTTGAAAATGCCAAAGTGGATCATGTGACATTCTCTTATGGTCAAGAAGCGATTCTTTCTGATATTTCGATCGATGTGCCAAAGCATTCTGTGATTGGTATATCGGGCAGAAGTGGTAGTGGTAAATCAACACTATTAAAACTGTTGATGCGCTTTTGGTCGGCTCAACAAGGTCAAATTCAAATTTCGAATACGGATATTGATGCGATCAATACCGAAAACCTGCGCAACATGGAAAGTTTTGTCACACAAGAAACGCACTTGTTCCATGACACGATTGCGAATAATTTACGAATCGCCAAATTAGATGCAACTCAAGAAGAAATCGAAGCAGCTTGTCAAAAAGCCTCCGTTCATGATTTCATTATGAGTTTGCCAAACGGTTATGACACCCAAGTTGGAGAACTGGGCGATACGCTTTCTGGTGGCGAACAACAAAGATTAGGCTTAGCCAGGGCATTTTTGCATGATGCTCCATTGATGTTATTAGATGAACCGACAAGTAATTTAGATAGCTTAAATGAAGCGGTGATTTTGAAATCGTTACAAGAAGAGCGAGATGGAAAAACTGTGATTCTTGTTTCCCATCGCCAATCTACAATGCGAATTGCCGATAAAGTCTATTCAGTAGAACATGGAAGAATGAGCTAATGCCAACAATCGAACAAAAAAGACAAAGAGAACAAGTTGTCGTTTCGCAAATGATCGCCTTGTACTGCAAGAGAAAACATCATCATCGAGATGGATTATGTCCAGAATGCCAGGCGTTAGATACATATGCCAAAATGCGCAGCGAGCGTTGTCCATTTATGGAATCCAAAACGTTTTGTTCCAATTGTAAAGTCCATTGTTATAAACCAGAAATGAGAGAAAAAATCAAAAAGGTGATGCGTTTTTCAGGACCGAGGATGATCTTCTATCATCCTCTTATGGCGATTCGCCATGTAATCGAAAGCAGACGTGAAAAAAGAAAAATGGGAGAAAAAACATGAACATTCGAAAAATGATCTATTTAATTGTCGGCTGCATCAGCTTAGCGCTTGGTGCACTGGGTGCCATCATGCCTTTGCTTCCGGCTTTTCCATTTTTACTTTTGGCAACGTGTTGCTTTGCGAAAAGTTCAGATCGACTCCATCAGTGGTTTACTCAAACAAAGCTGTATCAAAATAATTTAGAAAGCTATGTCCAAGGAAAAGGCATGAGCTGGAAAACTAAAATTCGCGTGATGGTGATCGTTACGTTATTGATGGCGGTTGGTTTTGTGATGATGAGCCGTGTTCCAATTGGCCGAATCGTTTTAGCAGGAGTCTGGCTATTCCATATGATCTACTTTGTTTTCGGGATCAAAACGCTTAAAGAGGGGACTCAAGAACCACTTTATGCATGGAGTAGAAAACTAGTAATTGAAGGTATGCAGTGTGAACATTGTGCTAAGCGTTTGGAAACAGCATTCCATCAAAATGGTCAGATCAAAGCCGAAGTGAATTTCAAAAATAAAATGGCAACCATCTATGCCCAAGACAGGATCAAAGATGAAGTGATCCTGCAAATCGTGCAACAAGCTGGTTTTGTTGGCCAAATGTCATAACTCAAATTAAAACTAGATCAAAATGGTCCCTTTTTGAAGACACTCGAAAGTCAATCAACGAGTGTTTGCATCAAGGGACTTTTAATATAAGGGATCATTAAAGTAGGACCGGATTCGTTGTGTATCTATAAATCATCACAAAAATTACAACGAATATTTGTGTGTTGAGCACACTTTTTACAACGAAAACGGGGTATACGTCACTTTGTGGATTTTTTCTAATCTCTTAAAGATTACCTTTTGAAATGTTCGAAAAGATGAAGGTTTAAATGCAAAAAAGCTCTGAAGAAATTGACTTCAGAGCGATATACATCACTAAATTAGATCACCACAATCGCGTCTTCGCTAGCGAGTTTCGGTTGTTCTAAAGTTGGAATATGGATATTGAGTGCTTCTTTTAAAACATCTTCAACAGTATTGACGGGTACGATATTTAAAGCATCTTTGACTTCTTGGCTCACTTCAACTAAGTCTTTTTCGTTTTGGGCAGGGATGAGTACTTTTGTGATACCCGCCCGCATGGCACCATAAAGTTTTTCTTTTAATCCGCCAATCGGTAAGACTTGGCCACTTAAGGAAATTTCACCGGTCATCGCAATGTGCGAATCGACTGGTTTTTGAAGGACTAAAGAAGCAAGGGCAGTAAAGATCGTAATGCCCGCACTTGGTCCATCTTTTGGCGTTGCGCCATAAGGGAAGTGGATATGAATATCTCGTTTAGAAAATTCTAAAGTATCTAAAGGCAGGCGGGATTTTAAAACGGAATACGAAATCTTAGCCGATTCTTTCATCACATCGCC
>Kenny_p2__coassemble_586_pt1 | contig 61137 bp, 51 predicted proteins | sample Kenny_p2__metabat2_low_PE_018 | metagenome-assembled genome bin Kenny_p2
ATTTCGATTCTAATCGATAAAAGCTGCAGAATGAATATGAATTTCTGTGGCTTTTTATATGGTCAAGTGATATGATCCTTCTTTCTTGTTTGTTTGACTTCAAGTCCAACTTTATGAAGTAAATATTTCCAATAAGGATATGCATTTTTATTGCGGTTTATGATTAAAAAGTTGAGAAGAAAAACAAACTTGCTATACTGAATTGTGGGTTTGAAAGAATCATGAAATTTAATTCATGAAGAAAGAAACTTTCAAGTTTTCAAACCATAAAGGAGAATATTATGAGCGCTCAAGTCGTAGTTGGAACCCAATGGGGTGACGAAGGGAAAGGTAAAATCGTCGACGTCCTTGCAGAACAGGCTGATATGGTCGTTCGCTTTCAGGGAGGAGACAATGCTGGTCATACAGTAGTTGTAAATGGAGTGAAACACGTTCTGCATTTACTTCCAAGTGGAGTTCTTCGTAAAGAAGCACAATGCATTATTGGACCAGGTGTCGTATGTAACCCATTTGTTTTATTAAAAGAAATGGAAACATTAAGACAAAGTGGTTTAAGCACAGATCATATTAAGATTTCTGACCGTGCACAGATTTTGATGCCTTATCACTGCTACCAGGATGAACTGGAAGAAGCAGCTGCTCAAAATAAAATTGGTACAACAAAACGAGGAATCGGGCCTTGCTACCAAGATAAATATGCTCGTCGTGGAATTCGTTTCCATGAATTTAAAAATTTTGAAACATTTGAAAAACGTTTAAGATACAGCGTTGAACAAAAGAACAAATTGTTCACAAGTGTTTATGGCGCTAAACCAATGGATGTTGAAGAAATGGTTGCGCAATTTAAAGAGATTCATGATCAAATCGTACCGATGATTATCGAAAGTACGCATGTTGTCAATCAAGCAATTAAAGAAAACAAACGAGTTCTTTTCGAAGGTGCACAAGCAGCGATGTTAGATATTAACTATGGAACTTATCCATACGTAACATCTTCTTCTCCAACTGCTGCCGGTGTAACAGTAGGTGCAGGCATTGCTCCAAGCAAGATCGATCAAGTGATCGGTGTAGTGAAAGCATATTCTACTCGTGTTGGTGAAGGACCATTCGTCACTGAACTTTTAAATGAACAAGGTGAACTGTTACGTCAACAAGGTTTCGAATATGGGGCAACAACAGGTCGTCCTAGACGTTGTGGTTGGTTAGATTTACTCGTGGTTAAACATGCTGATATGATCAACGGATTAACAGACATCGTTTTAACGAAAGTAGACGTATTAGGCGGACTGGATGAAATCAAAGTTTGCATTGGATACGAAATCGATGGCGAAGTTTATGACTATGTTCCAAGTGATCAATCCGACGTTGCGAAGGCAAAACCAGTTTATAAAGTTTTACAAGGCTGGAAAGAAGATATTTCAAAATGCAGAACTTGGGATGAATTACCAGAAGCTTGCAAATCCTATGTTGAATTTATCGAACAATTCTGCGAAATTCCTGTATCCATGATTTCTGTAGGTGCGGACCGCGAAAATAATATTTATCGTAACGATCGCGTAAGACCTTAATCAAATTAGATTTATAAAAAATGCTAGCTCAACAATTGGGCTAGCATTTTTAAATAGTGGGATGAATAAACTCAATTAGGATTTGCTTGGAAATTGGAAAGCATACATCAAAATGCTTCCCGCAATTGAGGCATTGAGGGATTCGAAGCTTTGCATCTCGATATGCACAAGATCGCTACAAAGATCGAGAACCTCTTGGCGAATGCCTTGTCCTTCGTTACCGATGATGATCGCAAACTCTGCTGGGATTTGTAAGTCATGAAGTTCAATGGAATCATGATGTAAAGCGGCGCCAAATACAGGCAATCGTTTCTTTAAAGTCGGAATGACTTCTAAAAGATCGGCTTCAAGTAAAGAAACATGGAACAAAGCGCCTTGTGTCGATTGAATCGTTTTTGGCCCATAAGGATCGGCACAATCTTTTGAATAAATGATTTGATCGATCCCAAAAGAGCAAGCGGAGCGAATGAGTGTTCCCATATTGCCAGGAATTTGAAGGTGATCCAAAATTAAAATTCGCTTGCCCAAGGAAAGGGAGTCATTTGTTTCTGCTTTATGCTTCATCATTTTGCATAAGCCGATATATTTTGCATCACTTTTTTGTGTAGATAATTTATTGAGGACAGCTTGAGAACAAAGCGTGACATCATCAAAATCAAAACGATCAAGATCGCTACGTTGAAAGACACGCAATAAAACACCAGCTTGTTTTGCTTCTTGTAATAAGTGTTCTCCTTCAACTAAAAACATATTTTTGGCATCACGATCTTTTTTATGGGCCAGTTTTGCGAGCTCTTTAATAGTGGAATTAGAAGTAGATTCGATGATCATATTGTTCTCCTTTCAAGATAAACATCACTATTCTATACGAAAATATAGTAAAATGCTGAGAATCTCATCACGAATGTATCGTATTCCATAGGGCGAGGAAACAAAGAGCGAAAGAAAGGCGGATCATTGGAAAGTTTTTCAACATTCTCTTGAAAAATCGTCTTTTTTTCACTTTTCAAAAAGGAAAATTTGATTTGATTATTTCCTTTGTTAGAATAGCAATGTGCAATGAAGGAAACATGGCAGAAAGGCAGTTGTGTTTAGAGAGTTATTCATATGGTGAAAGAATAACCACAACAATTCTGCGAATTCACTCCGGAGCATGGAGAAAAACTCCCCGTTTCATACGGTTATCATGATTTGAGTGTGTCTAATCAGGACGAAGCGAAATGGTACCGCGGGCGATCCCCGTTTTCGCATTCGTCCTTTTTTTATTTTGAAAAGACATTGCCTTGAAATAGTTCAATGCTCTAAGACATAGACGAAAGGAGTTATTATGGTGAACTTTGATGAACTCAGAGCGCAGATTGCGCAAGAATTTAAAGAAGTAGAAACATTAGATGTTTTAAACGAATTACGTATTCAATATCTGGGTAAAAAAGGGAAGATCGCAGATTTGATGAAACAAATGAAAGATGTGGCCAAAGAGGAAAAACGTGAATTTGGTCAAGCGGTCAACCAATTAAAAGCAGAAACTTCTGCATTATTAGAAGAAAAGAAAAAAGAACTTGAAGCAAAAGCTTTAGAAGAAAAACTAGCAAGTGAAACAATCGATTTAACTTTGCCAGGAAGAAAACCATCTCATGGTAACCTCAACCCATTACATTTGATCGAACAAGAATTAGAAGATCTCTTTATTGGTTTGGGTTATCAAGTGATTGAAGGGGATGAAGTAGTCGATGATTTATATTGCTTCGAACGAGCAAATATTCCAAAAGATCACCCTGCCCGTGACATGCAAGATTCTTTATATTTAGATCCTGCTCATTTATTACGCACGCATACGACCGCAATTCAGATGAAGGTGTTAGAAGAACAAGCACCAAATCCAATTAAAGTTGTATGCCCAGGAAAGGTATATCGTCGTGATGATGACGATGCGACGCATTCTCATCAATTCATGCAGATGGAAGGATTAGTCATTGGACCACATGTTCCTCTGTCTGATTTAAAAGGAACTTTGGAATTCTTTGCCCGCAAAATGTTTGGACAAGAACGAGAAATCCGTTTCCGTCCATCCTTCTTCCCATTTACAGAACCAAGTGTTGAAGTTGACGTATCTTGCCACATGTGTGGTGGTAAAGGATGCCCAACTTGTAAAGGAACTGGCTGGATTGAAATTTTAGGTGCTGGTGAAGTCAATCCAAAAGTATTAGAAATGGCCGGATATGATCCAAACAAAGTGAATGGTTTCGCATTTGGAATTGGAATCGAACGCGTTGCCATGCTGAAATACGGAATCGACGACATTCGTCATTTCTATACAAATGATAAACGTTTTAATGAAACGTTTGATCGTATGGACTAAGGAGGTATCGTGTCATGAAAATTTCAAAAAAATGGCTTGAACGTTACATGGATTTAGGTCAGCGTTCCATGGATGAAATTGCGACAACTGTAACGAATGCTGGATTTGAAGTCGAAGATATCGTTCCTCTTTCTCAAGGAACAAATTTAGTGATTGGAGAAGTCTTGACTTGTAAAGATCATCCAGATTCCGATCACTTACATATCACAACAGTAAATACAGGCGATCAAGTTCGTCCAATCGTATGCGGTGCACCAAACGTTGCTGCCGGACAAAAAGTTATCGTCGCTTTACCAGGGGCAAAATTACCAGGTGGAGAAATTAAATCTGGAAAAATTCGTGGTGAAGTATCCGACGGTATGATTTGTTCTTTAGCAGAACTTGGTGTAGATAAACATACATTAAGTGAAGCACAACTGTCGGGAATTGAAGTTTTAGATCAAGATGCGCCAGTAGGACATACGGATCCACTTGGTTATTTAGGTTATGACGATACTGTATTAGATATTGGATTAACACCAAACCGTGCGGATTGCCAAGCCGCTTGGAATATGGCAAGCGAAACAGCAGCGATCTTAAATATTCCTTGCCAATTACCAGAAGTTGCAGGTGCGGCTGATATTGCAAGCGATGTGCCAACTCAATTAAAAATCGTATCTGAAACTGAAAAATGTCCTCATTTCTATGGCAAAGTCGTGAACAGTGTCACGATTAAACCATCTCCAAAATGGATGCAAGAATTATTACGTGCTTCTGGCATGAACTCGATTAATAACGTTGTCGATATTTCCAATATCGTGATGTTAGAAACAGGCCAGCCAATGCATTTCTATGACAAAAATGCATTACCACACCAAGAAATCACGGTTAAAGATAACTTAGATACAGATTACACAACTTTAGATGGAGAAACTTATCACTTACAATCTGGTGATGTGGTCATCACCAGCAATGGTCAACCAATCGGTATTGGTGGTGTAATGGGTGGCAATGACTCTAAAGTTGAAGACAATACGCAAGGGATTATTATTGAATGTGCAAGCTTCGATCACGTTTCCATTCGAAATACAGCACGTCGTTTAAACTTAAATACAGAGTCTTCGATTCGTTATCAAAAAGGAATTGAACCTTTAGCTGCGAAAAAAGCGATCGATCGCGCTGTGGATTTATTAATCCAATATGCAGATGCCAAAGACTTCGAACAAACTGTTGAATTTGGTTGTGATCATTACGAAGAAAAAACAATTACTTGCACAGTAGAACAGTTAAACCATCGTTTAGGAACTGACTTTGCGAAAGAAGAAATCGTTGATGTATTTGCACGTTTAAATCTTGAACCAACAGTAGAAGGCACAACAGTTACAGTTAAAGTGCCATCTACTCGCCAAGATTTAGAAGGAATGGCGGATCTTTCTGAAGAAGTGATCCGAATGATTGGTTATGATCGCTTACCTTCTACACTTCCTGTTATGGAAATGACAGAAGGAAAATTGAATCCACAACAACGTCAACGTCGTTTCATCCAGACTTTCCTTTGTGAAAATGGTCTGCAAGATGCAATTACGTATACCCTTGTTTCTTCTACTAAAAAAGAGAATGCAATTTTCTCGACTGGAGATGCATTAGAATTACCAACTCCACTTTCTGAAGAACGTCGCTATTTACGAACTTCTATTCTGCCTTCTTTATTAGAAAGTGCTGCTTATAACCATTCTCGTGGCAATAAAGGCGTGAACATGTTCGAAATCTCGGAACTGACTTCAACGCAAGGTGTCATTGAACATTTAGCAATCGTGTTAACTGGCGCAATGAACGAAACCCGTTGGTTAAAAACATCTACTCCAGCTGATTTCTATACCCTGAAAGGTTTAGTCGAAACGATTTTAGAACGATCCGGAATTAGCGAAAACCGTTTATTCTTTAAACCAAACCAAAAAGATACAACCCACTTCCATCCAGGACGTTCGGCAGAAGTATATATTGGAAAAGATCTTATCGGTTTAATGGGTGAAATTCATCCACTCTATGCCAATGAAGTCGGATTAAAACATGCAGTGATGGCGGAATTAGATCTCGATCAAATTTTAGATACGAAAAAATCAAAAATCCGTTTTACTCCAGTTTCAAAATATCCAGCAGTTTATCGTGACTTAGCGTTCGTTGTCGAAAAAGATTTACCAGCAAGTAAAATTGTTGAAGTGATCAAACGCTCTGGAAAACTCGGTAAAGAATCGATCGTTAAAAATGTCGATGTCTTTGACGTGTATGAAGGAGAACACGTTGGAGAACATGAAAAATCAATCGCTTTAACGATGACATTCCAATCTGATGTCCAAACGTTAGACGATAAGACAATTACAACGATTTTCAACTCGATTATCGATGCGATTGTTAACCAATGCAAAGCGACATTACGTTCGGCATAAACAATCAATCAAAAAGAAAAAGGTTTTGAAGATCCTTTAATCGGATCATTCAAAACCTTTTTTGTTGGAAAAATTTATTTTGTTTGAAAACGACGATCTTTAATGGAAAAGAATACGCCAAAGACCAAAAGAACTAAAGAAAGCGGACAAATATAGGATAGTAATGTTCCTGACCAACTTAAAATCGAATCTAAACCAGTGCAAGCAGTGATCGCTCCGGCAATGGTGAATAACATCAACCATTGGAAATAGGAAAGAACAGGGAAGTGTTCATGGAAATATTCACTACAACAAGCTAACAATCCTGAACAAACATTCAAACAAGCGATCAAGAAAATGAGTCCACATAAAATTTGCCCAAAACTTCCATAGGTCATGGAAGCAGCTAAAGAAAGAATTTGGGCTCCATTAGACAGAGGTTGGAATATGCCACTGTTTTGTGAGGCAGTAAAGGCTAATAAAATGTAGAGACTTGCCAAAAGCGTTCCGGCAATGATTGCGGAAAGTGCTAATGTTTGTTTCTCTTTTTTAATCTCTAATTTTTTGATATTCATCACGATGATGATGCCAAAGCAGAAGGCCGCCAAAATATCCATCGTTTGATATCCTTCATTGAGTCCTGTGAAAAATGGATTCGATGCATAAATTCCTCCGGCTGCAACCACTTGGGGTTCATTGAATAATAAAGGAATACAAACGAGTAAGATCAGCACAATTAAGATCGGCCCCATCACTTTACCTAAAATATCTTTTAGTTTGCCTGGGCGAATAGCCATAATTAATGCCATGCTAAAGAAAAGGACAATCCAAAGAATTGTTGCCCATTGTCCTTGAACAAGCCAAGTCCACATTTCTAAAGCAGTCGAAGCAGTTCGCGGAATGGCGATACAAGGTCCAATGAGTAAGTAGACAAGGGTCATGAAGATCGGGCCAAGTGGTTTCCAAATTCGGCTAATCATGTTATTCGCAGTTTGATAAGGAGCGATAATCACGATCGCTAAAACAGGCATTAAAACAGAAGTAGTGAGCATGCCTGCAAGAGCTAACCAAGCATCACTCGCAGATTGGGCACCAAGATAAGGCGCAAAGATTAAATTTCCGGCACCAAAGAACATTGAGAACAATGTGATGCCCAGTAAAAGTGTTTTTTTCGTCATAAACGAATACTAACACAACCAGGGTTGAATGTTTAAGAAAAATCTTAACCATCTTGTCCCCCCCCCAGTTTTACACACTTTGCTTGAATTGAAACGATAAATCCGTTTCTCTTTCTATATTAAAGAAGATCATGACAAGAAAAAAGAAGAGTGACTGCTTTGCGTATAAATAGGAATACAGAATAGAGTGAGCAAATAGGTGTCAACGATCGATATTTTAGTGTAAAAAAAAGATTTGAAATTAAATTGTGTATGAATTCGGTTTCATCTGTATCTTTAGTTTTCGCCAAATTAGCGTACTGTGCATTGTTTAATGTATAACTTTGCGATTTAAATTCTGAAAAAGGAGTGTTTTGTCTGCTTAAAAAGAATTGAATGTGAAAAATTGGTTTGTAGTGTATAAAAAACGGCTTTTTTGCTTACAAACTTCATTTTGTTGATAGAACACTTCTACCTATAATGAGGCTGTAACAAAAAACAAAAGGAGGTAGGCAAATGAATACAGAAATGATCGCAATGACTTTGATTGCTCATTCAGGAGATGCAAGATCTTTAGCATTCCAAGCATTACAGGCGGCAAAACAAAATAATTTTGAAGAAGCAGACCGTTTAATGAAAGAAAGCCAAGAAGCTTCTACAAAAGCACACCAAGGTCAAACAGATTTATTGGTAGCAGAAGCAAATGGTGAAAAACCAGAAATCAACGTATTGTTGATTCACTCTCAAGACCATTTAATGACAAGTATGTTAGCTCAAGAAATGGTTGCAGAAATGATCGAATTATACAAAAGATTAGAAAAGTAATTTTCAAAGGAGAACAAAATGAGAATTTTATTAGCATGTGGCGCAGGTTTATCCACAAGTATCTTAATGAAAAAAATTGAAAAATATTGCGAAAGCCAAGGTGAAGAATTAAAAATCAACGCTGTACCAGTTGGCGATATCGTAGGTAACGTTGATGCTTATCAAAACGATTACGATTGCGTATTAATTGGTCCACAGGTTTCTTACCGTTTAGATGAACTGAAAAAAGTATTATCCATTCCAGCTGCATCTATTCCATCTTTAGACTACGCTGTTGGAAATGCAGATAAAGTTATGGAATTAGCCCACAAAATCACGGGAAAATAAAAATAAGATTGAAGGGGGAAAGAGTAAGTGAATAGCAAGTTAGAACAATTCGCGAATAGCGGATTTATGCGAAAAGTTCAGGGTTTTAGTGCGAAGTTATCACAAAGCCCTGCATTTGGAACAATTAGCCAAGGTATGGGAGGAACAATGGGCCTCATCATGATCGGTGCGGTTGTTCAAATTATTTGTGCCGTTGGTGGTATGTTATTTGGCTGGAAAGCGGGAACTCCAATTTATGACCTTCTTTACATGCCATATGAATTAACAATGGGACTGTTAGGGTTGTTCATGTCCTTCACATTAGCGTATAGCTATGCAAAACGTTTAGGTGTTAAAGCACAACTTCAATCTGGATTCACATCCATGGTATGCTTCATTTTAGTTTGTTCACCATTGATTTCAGCAACAACTGAATCAGGTCAAACAGTTCGTGCTTTAAATGTTGGATCTTTAGGGGCAAACGGAATCTTCGTTGCTATTTTGATCGGATTGATCTCTGTTCGTATCACAAAATTCTCTGTTGATCACAACTGGATCATTCGTATGCCAGATGTTGTACCAGAAGGAATCTTAAACAGCTTTAACTCCATTATTCCATCCGGAATCAATATTTTAATTTGGTATGGTTTAGCAATCTTAATTTCTAACCTGACAAACGGTGCAATGACTTTAGGTACATTGATCACAACAATTATTGCCACTCCATTATCCTACCTCGTTTCACCACTTGGAATGATCGTAATTGTTATTTTATTCTGCTTGAGCTGGTTCTTCGGAATTCATGGTGGAAGTGTTGTCTTCACAGCAATTATGCCTATCTACATCGCTGCTTATACAACAAACGCTGAATTAGCTGCAGCAGGTCAACCTTTAGTATTTAACCCAGTATTCTTATATGGATGCTTAACGATTCTTGGTGGTTCTGGTAACACATTGCCACTTTGCATTATGGGATTGAAATCCAAATCTAAACAAATCAGTGCTGTTGCTAAAGCATCATTGGTACCAGGTTTATTCAACATTAACGAACCTGCAATCTTCGGATTCCCAATCTTATATAACCCAGTATTATTAATCCCATTCATTTTGAACTCTTTAGTTGTTATGGGATTCATGTATGTTGGCTTCAAATTTAATTTGATGTCCGTACCACAAATCTTGATCATGACTACATTGCCAGTCGGAATTCAACAGTTCATGTCTACATTAGACTGGAGAAACGTTGTCTTTGTATTCTTAATGTTCCCAATTGTATTCTTGATCTACTACCCATTCTTCAAAATTTACGAAAAACAATGCATCGCTAAAGAAGAAGCTGAAGCACAAGAATAAGAATTTTGAACCATTAAGTCCCTTTTATCATGAGGATAGAAGGGACTTAAAATTATTCGTAGTCATGCAAAGGACATGATTAGAATAGGGATGAAGCATGAAAGCGATAAGGAGATGATTGCGATGAAACATGAATTAGGAATTTCCGTATATCCAGATTTAAAATCATTAGAAGAAATTGAAGCTTATTTTGAACTTGCCGGACGCTATGGTGTATCCAGAGTATTCTCAAGTATGTTCTCTGTTGAAGGAACAAAAGAAGAAGTATTGGAATACTTTAGAAAACTCATCGTCGCTGCCCATAAAAATAATTTAAAAGTGTCTTTAGACGTTAACCCAATGTGCTTTGAAAAAATGGGGGCAACACCTCAAGATTTAAGCGTCTTTAAGAGCATTGATGTCGACATCCTTCGTATGGACCTCAGCTATGGACCACAAGGGGATGCAGATTTAGTTCGAAATCCATATGGAATTGTCATTGAGTTCAATAACTCTCCAGTCATTGTCAAAGGATTAATGGAAGTAGGAATCTGCCCTAAAGATTTCTTAGTTTGCCATAACTTCTATCCACAAAGATATACGGCAATGAAATGGAATAAATTTGTTGAAAAAAATAAAGAGTTAAAAGCTTGTTCAAGAGATTTAAGAATTGGAGCTTTTATTTCTTCAACTGCCGAAAATACACATGGTGTTTGGGATGCGACTGAAGGTCTTCCAACTGTTGAAAGATTGCGCAAACTGCCAATCGATTTACAAGCAAGAATGTTACTTGCGACAGGGGATGTGGATGATATCTTAATTGGAAACGCATTTGCAACGGAAGAAGAATTCAAAAAGCTTCAAGAAGTGCTCCAAGAAAGTGATAAACTGTCCGGCGAATTGGATCCAACATTAAAAATGTTAGTTGAACATGGAATTATCAGCTTAGATAAACCAATCAAAAGACTCCGTGTGACATTAGATGAAAACATCACAGAGAAAGAAAAAGAAGTCTTATTCGATTTCTTCCCTCACTTAGAAATGGGCGACAGCTCAGAATGGATCTGGCGTACACGTATTGCTCGCTTTAAATATAGCCAGCCAAATGAAGTATTAGCACCAAGAAAAGTGGATCAAGACATGTTTGAAGTCGGCGATGTCGTTCTCGTGAATGACAACTACAAACACTATGCTGGAGAAATCCAGATTGTCCGAATCCCAATCGTCAATGATGGAACAAGAAATTTAATCGGTCATTTAGATGAAGATGAATATCAAATGATGGAACTGATCAATGACGGTGATTTAGTTGAATTCTTAGAAAAATAAGTTGAATCAGGAGGACAAAAAACTTATGGCTTTTTCTAAAGATTTTATGTGGGGTGGAGCTACGGCTGCAAACCAATGTGAAGGTGCTTGGAATGTTGGCGGAAAAGGAATGACCGTCAGCGATGCAAGTACAGCAGGAACTTTAACAGAACCTCGTTATACAACTTACGTAACAAAAGAAGGCGAAAAGAAAAAAGCGGTTATGTTTGAAGAACTTCCAAAAGGAGCTCATCGTGCCGTATTTGATGGATACTATTATCCATGCCATGAAGGTATTGATTTCTATCATCATTACAAAGAAGATATTGCGCTCTTTGCAGAAATGGGATTTAAGATTTTCAGAATGTCCATTTCCTGGGCAAGAATTTTCCCAAAAGGAATTGAAGACGAACCAAACCAAGAAGGTATCGAATTCTATCGCAATGTTTTTAAAGAACTGAAAAAATACGATATCGAACCTTTAGTTACGATTTACCATTATGATCTTCCAGTTTATCTTGAAGAAGATTTAGGCGGATGGGGAAACAGAGAATTAATCGATCTCTATGAAAAATATGCTCGTGTTCTCTTTAATGAATACAAAGGATTAGTTAAATACTGGCTGACTTTCAACGAAATCAATAGCCCATTATTGATTCGCAGCTTTGTTCCAAACTATCCAAAAGAAAAAGTAAAAGACGATTTACAATTATTACACCACCAATTCGTTGCTAGTGCGCGTGTTGTTCGTGCTGCTCATGAAATTGATCCAGACATGAAAGTCGGAACAATGGTTGCCGGTGTAACTTCATATCCATTACGTTGTCATCCAGATGATGTTATTGCAAACCAAAAACGTCAACAAGATGATTTCTACTACTGCTGCGATACAATGGCTCGTGGTGAATATCCATATTTTGCACAACGTTTATGGAATGAATTTGATGCAAAACTCGACATTACAGATCAAGATTTAGTGGATTTAAAAGAAGGAAAAGTTGATATGGTTACTTTCTCTTATTACTCCACTGGATGTACAACAGTTGATCCAAATGCCGAAAAAGCAAAAGGAAATTTCTCTACAGGTGCTAAAAACCCTTACTTGAAATACAGTGAATGGGGATGGAGCATTGATGGACAAGGTCTTCGTTATTTATTAAACGAACTTTATGGCCGTTACCAACTTCCATTAATGGTTGTTGAAAATGGCTTAGGTGCTGTGGATCAATTAGAAGAAGACGGTTCAATCCATGACCCATACCGTATTGCTTATACAAAAGAACACGTATTAGCAATGAAAGATGCTATGAATGATGGCGTAAATCTGCTGGCTTATACATACTGGGGATGCATCGATTTAGTGAGTGCTTCTACAGGAGAAATGAAAAAACGTTATGGATTCATCTATGTGGATAAAAACAATGATGGTTCTGGAACCCTGAAACGTTATAAAAAAGACTCCTTCTACTGGTACAAAAAAGTCATTGAATCAAACGGAGAGGATGTGGATTAAAAGCGAAAGTTTCTTTCGCTTTTTCTTTAGTATGAAAAAAGAAACAATAAATAGTTATTTTACAATCTTAGCGGGTTCCTTTTTGTTTTGTGCGGGATTAAACTGGTTTATTGTTCCCCTTGGTTTGTATAACGGAGGAACGGTCGGAATTTCTCAGATTATCCGTACTTTACTTGATTTAAATGTTGATTTTGATATTGCCGGGATTTTGAACTTTCTTTTAAATATCCCACTTTTGATGTTGGCCTTCTTCTCCTTTGGACGAACATTGTTTTTTAAAACACTATTTTCTTTAGTGACACAAACAATTATCTTTACCTATTTACCGATTCCACAAACGCCAATTCTCAATGAATATGCAATTTCTTGTTTGATGGGGGGAATCCTTGCCGGAACGGGTGTAGGCATTACCTTAAAAGCGGGAGGTTCTGGTGGCGGACTCGATATTTTAGGGTTGTACTTCACGAAGAAAAAGAAAGATTTTAGCGTGGGTAAATTCACATTGATCATCAATGCGATGATTTATACGATGTGTGCAATTTTATTCGAGCTTCCTGTAGCGATTTATTCGATTGTATATTCTATGATTTATTCGTTCTCAATCGATAAAACCCATCTCCAAAACATCAATACAAGCGTCTTGATCTTTACGAAAAATAAAGATGTTTGCGAAATGATTCTTCATGAATTACATCGTGGAGTGACGTATTGGAATGGTGTCGGGGGATATACAGAGAACGATACTTATGTCATGTATAGTGTTTTATCAAAATATGAAGTACGAATTTTCCAAGAAAAACTCAAAGAAAAAGATCCCGATGCATTTGTGACGATCACAAAACAAGATCAAGTGCTCGGAAATTATGAAGTTCGACTATAAGGAGACATTCATGAAAAAACTATATTTTAATGGAACGATTTATACGATGGATGAAAACCATCCAACTGCACAAGCAGTAGCCATTGAAGATGACAAAATCATTGAAGTGTATCAAGAAGTACCAACCGATTGGCAAGGGGAAAAAGTGGATTTAAACCAAAACGTGATGTTCCCTGGCTTTATTGATGGCCATTCTCACTTTGTTGGTTGTGCCAATGCATTATCCCAATGTGATCTTTCGCAATGTTATTCATTTGCTGAAATTGAAGAAGCGATCAAAGCGTTTATTCAAGAGCACGATGTAAAAGCGGGAGAATGGGTTGTGGCTAACAACTATGACCATAACTTCTTAGCGGAAAAAGCGCATCCAGATCGTATTGTGTTAGATCGCATTAGCACGGATATTCCGATCTTGTTAGTCCATGTTTCAAATCACATGGGTGTAGTCAATTCCGCAGGATTGAAAAAACAAAATATTCACGATGATGTTGCGGATCCACAAGGTGGAAAATATGGTCGATTTGCCGATCATTCTTTAAGCGGATATATGGAAGAAAATGCGTTTATCGATTTCCAAAAATCGATTTCTTCTTTTGATCTCGATGTTTTAAAAGCCAATGTAGCCAAAGCGCAAGATCTATACGCAAAATATGGAATCACAACGATCCAAGATGGAATGGTGACAAAAGAACTTTATCCACTCTATCAATTATTAGCACATGAAAAAGCCCTTAAAATGGATGTAGTCGGTTATATCGATTTAGAAAACAGCCGTGAGCTCTATGTGAATGACCCACAAAAACATCAATATTACAATCACTTCCGTCTAGGGGGCTATAAAATTTTCTTAGATGGTTCTCCACAAGGAAGAACCGCATGGATGAAAGAACCATACACAAACTCTAATGATTGTGCTTATCCAGTTCATAGTGATGAACATTTATATGAATTAGTTCATCGTGCTTTAGAAGATCAAGCGCAACTGTTAGCGCATTGTAATGGGGATGCTGCAGCAAAACAATATGTGGATACATTTGAAAAAGTGCGTCATGATGACCATGTCGAACAAACTTATCGTCCAGTCATGATTCATGCGCAATTTGTTGGCAATGAAGAGTTAAAAAGAATGAATGCGATTGACATGATTCCAAGTTTCTTTGTGGCGCACACTTATTATTGGGGCGATATCCATATCGAAAATTTAGGGTATCCAAGAGCAAGCCGTATGTCACCAGTAAAAGATGCCATTAACGCTCATCTTGTTTACACATTCCACCAAGATACACCAGTTCTTGCACCCGATATGATGAAGACAGTCGCATGCGCCGTTAAGCGTGTGACTAAAAATGGGGTTGCACTGTCTCAAGAACAAAGCGTTTCTGTTTTAGAAGCACTTAAGGCGATTACGATCAATGCGGCTTATCAATATCATGAAGAAGATCGAAAAGGTAGCATTGAAAAAGGAAAACAAGCCAATTTTACAATTTTAGAAAAAGACCCATTTAAAGTTGATGTAGACGAACTCGAAACCATTCAAGTCACAGAAACAATCGTCGATGGAAACACGATTTATTCTCGCTAAAGCGAAATGGAAATCAATTGGGTTAAGAAAGGGGGCAAGGGAATATGAAATTATCTAAAGATGTTGTTTTGGAATACATGCAAAAACAAGTTTTAGCTACGCAAGAAGAAGTTCATTTTACGACGCAACAATTGTCGGAAGCCTTGCAGATGCAGCGTTCGAATTTGAGTAAATTATTAAATGAATTGGCAAAAGAAAATCGTGTGAAGAAAACGAATGGAAGACCAGTGTATTACTCATTGGTGAAGGAAAAAGACCAATCTTGTTTTCAGACAATGATTGGAAGCGATGGTAGCTTAAAACAAACTGTTCAGTTAATTAAAGCAGCTTTGATGTATCCCGGACATTCACTTCCCCTTTTGATCACTGGACCAGATGGTTCCGGAAAAAGTTTATTGGCCAAGTTGATTTATGAATATGCGAAAGAAAACCATGTGATTGACGATGAAGCCCCATTTGTCAAAATCAATTGCAAATATTTAGCGGAAGAATCGAACGAAAAAATACGTGACATTTTTCTGTCTGAAGAATTTGGCGCTATGAAACGAGCCCAAGGTGGCGTGTTATTTATCGATCACATTAATCGGCTATACCACGACATTCAAAATTTATTGCTCAATTATGTGGAAATGGCACAAAATTCTTCGAGCAATATGATTTTAGTGTATTCCATTGATGATTCGATTAATCCTTCTTATTTGAGCTTGTATCGATCGAAGTTTTCTGTCGTGATCGATTTGCCATCTTTAGCCAATCGAACCTTTGAAGAACGACTCGATTTGATTCAATTGTTTTTCCAAAAAGAAGTTGAATGTATTCATAAAAACATCAAGATCAACTCGGAAGTTTTGCGCTGCTTAATGTTGTATCCATGTCAGCTCAATATCAAACAATTGAGAATGGATATTCAATTAGGTTGTGCCAATGGTTATGCCCGAAATTTTGATAAAGAAGATAGCCAAATTGAATTAAACATTCATGATTTTCCAAATTACGTTCGCAAAGGCTTTTTGTCTTATCGAAAATATCGAACGCAAATTGAACAGATTATTCCCGACAATTATCTTTATAGTTTCTCTAGTCAAGAAATGAATGCAAGTCAGGATGAGAATGCTATCGCATCAGACGATAACTACTACAATATGATCGACCGTAAAGTAGAAGAATTGAAATCGCATGGTGTGGAAGATCAAGACATTATGACAATTCTTCACGCAGATTTGGATTACGGATTCCAAAAATTAAATTCGAATATTGAACAAAAAGAAATTGATAAAGATATTATTGCCAAAGTAGTAGATCCGAAAATCATTGGCTTAGTTGATCAATTTTTAAAAGACGCTTCGATTCGTTTTGATCGAATTTATTCCAACTCCGTCTTTTATGGAATGTGCTTGCATCTATCAGCAATGATTGAACGACAGGGAACATCCCAAAAAATGACGAACGAACAAATCGTTACTGCGATCAAAATGTACAATGAAGAATATATCTTTTGTTCAAAGTTTACTTCTTTATTGGAAAAAGAATTTGATATCAAAATTGCGATCGATGAAGTTGTCTTTTTATCGATGTTTATCTCGAGAGAACAGATTGAAGAAATCCAGGAGCCAAAACCTGTTGTCTTGGTTGCCATGCATGGTAACAGTACAGCAAGTAGTATTGTCGAAGTCGCAAATACGTTAGTCAATGAGGGAAACATTTTCTCTTTTGATTTATCGCTCGATAAAGACATGCAAAAAGTGTATGAAGAGTTAAGTGAAACAATTGTCGAGATCCATCAAGGTAAAGGGATTTTAATGCTCTATGACATGGGGTCTTTGAAAACGATGGCGGAAATGATTTCTAAGGAAACGGGAATCAATATCAAAACGTTCTGTATTCCGGCAACTTTAATTGCTCTAGATTGTTCGCGAAAAGCAAGTTGTCATAACTCGTTAGACGATATTTATAACGATGTGATGAATTCGTATCAATCGATGTATCCAGAAATTGAACAGTCATACCAAAAACAAGAAAAACCACAAGTAATTATTTCTTTATGTATGACTGGGGATGGAGCCGCTGTCCAAATCAAAAACTATATTGAGCAACACGTGTATTTAGAAAATACGGAGATTATCCCGATGGCAATATCGGATCATGAGTATTTATTGAAGAAAGTGAATCAGATTCAAAAAAATCAAAAAGTGATTTGTGTCATTGGTGTTTATGATCCGAAATTATATGGAATTCCTTATATTCCGATTTCTAAGTTATTTGATACCTCGCCAGATAAATTAGAATTGTTGTTGTCTTCTAGTTCGGTTGAATCAGTGATGTCCGTCAATTACGATGCCATCTATGAATATCTAAAAGAAGAGTTGGTAGGATTTGACTTTGATTTATTAAAAGAAGTCTTACCAAAAACAATCATGAAAATTCGCAAAGTCACACATGGCCTTTCATCAGACCAAGAGGTTGGCTTGTTCATGCATTTAGCTTGTGCAACTTATCGCTTGCAAAATGATGAGAGATCAACGCGAAATGTTAACGCAAAAGAACTCATCAGCAAAAACAAGCGATTATACAATGATTTATGTGAAGTTTTAAGTCTCATCGAAGATGAGTTTTATATCAAATTTGATGATAATGAAATTGCATATATCATTCAAATCATTAAAAAGTGTTAGTGCTCTAGGCCTAAAACATGCAATAAAATACTCCCTTTTTAAAGACTTTTGTCGATACGATCGACAAGTTCTGGCAAAGGGAGTTTTTTTGCTTTTTATCTAAAAACGATTGGCATAGATATGTCCAAATCACCTGTTTTTAACACCGGTTTTGCACGAAATCTAATTGAGCTAAGATTGATGTGATCTAGAGGTTATATGAATATTCAGCCTTTTTAGATCGGGTTTTGGATTTTTGATCATTTCAAAAACAAGAGAAAAAGAAAAGACTGGCGACCAATTAAATCGTCAGTCTTGAATTTTGTTAGAGAAAAGGATTATTGAGCTGGATAAGTTTTTCGTGTCGCTGAAATGGCTAAAACAATGGCTAAAACAGCACTGAATATAGCGGCAAGGACAGGCATGAAACAAACCCCATTAAATCCAAAAGTCGGTGCTAATAGCGCTAAACCGACAAGTGGGAAAATCAAAGTTCCACAAATCGAGGTAATAAACGATTGGACAGCTTTTCCCAAAGCCGTAAGATAACTCGAAAGACAACGAGAAATCCAGTTTGCTAAATAAGAGAAGGCAAAGATGCTCATCGCTTGTTCCCCTAATTGGATTAGATCCAAATCTTGCGAATTTGCAAATAAAGGGATGATTTGATCGTTGTGATAACGTAAGAGCACAAATGCGATCAACGATAATAGAGCTGCAAAACCTAACACGCGTTTTTCAAAAGAAGCCACTCGTTTCTTCAGTCCGGCAGCATGGCAATAACTAATCGGTGGTTGCATGGAATCGCACATTCCAAAGATCATCGTCGCCATTAAACTATCGACATATAATACGATCGACATTGCGGCCACAGCTCTTGTCCCACCAAGATCCATCAATACAAGGTTCAAAATAAAGGCCATAATGGAGCCAGAAATATTACTGAAAAATTCTGAGGAACCATTCGCAAGTAAGGAAAGAAATTGTTTGGCACCAATCTTTCCGCGTGTAAAGCGAAGTTCTAACTTGCCTCGCGCAAAGGGTAGTAGGGAAAAGAAACTACCAATCGCCATACTGATGCAACTTGCAAAAGCAGCACCTAAAACACCACCATCAAACACAACGATCAAAAGAAAGTCGAGAACGATGTTTAATAACGCGGTGGAGATGTTTAAAATCATACTGTATTTTTGCCGGTTACAAATGCGTAAATAGTTGTCCGCTGCATAATAAATCATGGTTAGTGGTGAGAAAAACGCATAAATCAGCATGTATTGATATGCATATTCAAGCGCTTGTCCACTTGTTCCCATTAACATAAAGATGGGTTTAGTGAACAAGAGAAAGAGTAGGCCAATCACAACGGAAACAGCGAATGTCATTTTGACACAAACGCTAAACATGATATTGGCTTGTTTATGCTCTTTTTGCCCAAGCAGCATCGCAATTTCAACAGCAGAACCAACTGCAATCATATCGGCGATCGCAAAGGAAATATTCACTAGAGGCATTGCTAAGTTGACGGCCGCTAGCGCGTTTTCGCCAACGAATTGTCCAACAAAAATGCCATCGGCAATGACATATATAGCGCTAAATACCATACTGAACATTGCAGGAAGTGCACAATGAAGGAATACTTTTGTCGGTTTTTCTTGCGAAAAATAAGTCGATTGATCATTCATGTTCTTCATCTCCAAGTGATGTCGTGAATTGTTGAATCAATCGACAAGAAAAGTATTCAAGAGCCTCGATAAAATCAGGCGAATAATTTTTGATCGTTTGATCTAAAGCTTGATGTTCCGTTTCAAAAAGTGGGGCTAATATCGTTTGTGTATATTGTTTGCCCGTTTCGGTTAGTTCAAGCTTTTTTTCTTTCTTTTCTAGAGCCGAAACTTTCACATATCCTTTTTGAATACACTCTTTTACGACCGTATTGATCGTAGTTTTGGGGATTAACCATTCCTCGCTAATTTGTTTTTGACTATGAGGTTGGCCATCACTAAGGGCATAGAGAAGAAAAATCATATTTCCTTTTGTCCCCGCTTTTTTGGCAATGTAATAATAGATGCCATCGATTTGATTGAGTGCGATCATCAACCTTCGTATGTCCGCTCGATCATCTGTCATGTTCTCCCTCCCATACATTGTAGTGAATTGACACCATCATTATTAGTACGAATTCGTATTGATATCAAATTAGATGCCTATGAATAGATCTTGATCAGGAATGTGTAAGTATTGATTTTTGGATATAAAAAAGCCGAATCCGCAAAATGGGATTCGGCAATTTTTAGTATGGATTAATGATTGAATAAGACTATTCGCCTTTTTCAAGAGCTAATGTACGAGTTGTTAAATCGCAAACTTCAGCTGGTCCATAGTATTGGATTGCACCTGGATATGTGTAGCAAGTGTTTTTAGACCATTCATCACGATGAGCTTCGAAGAATTTGAAAGGTTTACCTTCAAGTTCAACTAATGCTTTACGGATAACTGGTTTGTCTTCACCATGACGACGTTCCATGTTCATCATTTTAGTGATTGGCATACCACCTGCAACCCATTCTTCAGCTGGTTTAGAAAGGTTAGATACTTTAGATAAGTAACCGTTGAAACCATTTTCGATTAACAGAGCAGCGTTATAACCTAAAGAGTAGCAGTAGTCAGCATCGAAGTTGGATGGGAATGCGCAACGTCCTTCATAACCGAAGAAGTGGTGAAGAGCATTGAATTTTCCTTTGTAAGTTCCAGCTTCTTTACGACGAGCAAGTTCGTCAGCAACTAAAGCGGAGAACAGTTTTTCAGATTCGATTAAAGAAACTTGGACGTTACCATGTGGGTCACGTTCTAAGAATAACTGTTGTTGGATTCCAACTGGAAGAATTTTGAATACATCCATAGATTCAGCAGTTAAGCCTTTTTCGATGAATGCATATTTTTCAGCCCAAGATGGAAGAGCGTTGAATGCATCAGCTTTAGAACCAGCGAGTAATTCGTTGATTTCAGAAATTAATGTAGAGAATTCTGGAACGAATTCAACAACACCTTCTGGGATAATTGCTACACCGAAGTTTTCGCCATGGTTAGAACGATATTCAACAGCATCAGCAATGTAGTTAGCGATTTGTGCTAAAGACATTTTCTTTTCTGCAACTTCTTCAGAAATTAAGCAGATGTTTGGTTGAGTTTCAAGAGCGCATTCTAATGCAACGTGAGAAGCGGAACGGCCCATAACTTTAATGAAGTGCCAGTATTTTTTAGCGGAGTTAGCATCACGTTCGATGTTTCCGATTACTTCAGAATAAGTTTTTGTAGCTGTATCGAAACCGAAAGAAGTTTCGATATCGTCGTTTTTCAAGTCACCGTCGATTGTTTTTGGTGCACCAATGACTTGAACGCCAGTGTTGTGGGCAGCAAAGTATTCTGCTAAAACAGCAGCGTTAGTGTTGGAGTCATCACCACCAATGATTACGATTGCGTTCATACCGTGTTTTTTAGCAACTTCAGCAACAATTGCGAATTGTTCTTGAGTTTCTAATTTTGTACGGCCAGAACCGATGATGTCGAATCCACCTGTGTTACGGTATTCATCGATGAATTCATCTGTAAATTCTACATAAGAGTCTTCGATTAATCCGCTTGGTCCACCTTTGAAACCAAGTAGAGTGTTTTCAGGATTTAATGCTTTTAAAGCGTCATATAAACCGGAAATAACGTTGTGTCCACCTGGAGCTTGTCCACCAGAAAGGATTACACCAACTGTTTTTTTAGATGGAGTAACGTCTTTTGCATCACCTTTAACGAAAGTGATTTCAGGTTTTCCATAAGTGTTAGGGAATAACGCTTGGATTTTTTCTTGGTCAGCAACACTTTGTGTAGCTAAGCCTTCTTTAACGGAAATTTCTTGAATTCCATGTCTGAGCATGCCAGGAAGTTTTGGGGCGTACTCATAGCGTGCTTTTTGTAATGGTGAAATAGTCATGAATTTTCTCCTCTTTCAACGGTTAAATCATAGAATAGCGATTTGAAATTGTAAACTTGATTCCACATGTTCGACTAAAAACTTGTGATGAAATGATCAAATTGAGGGCCTACGCTGATCCAAAACGAAAAACAAAGCGTTCTCTTTCAATAAATAATAGGAAAGCAAAAATAAATAAATTGAAATGAAGAAGAGATTCGAGAAAAATATGTGTGACAAACACGCCTTGCAAATCATCATGAATTGGGTAAAACTGAATAGGATTGAAAAGTTATAGGCCACAAGAAGAAGGATCAAAAATGAATACAAATCGAGAAAGAGAATATAGAGAAAATGAATCATAGTTCAAGCCGACATCGCATAGATGCCTTGTATTTTGTTTTAGGCGCTTTTGTTTTTTGGCAAGTCGTTTCAATTGTGGTGGCCAATCCTTTAATTATTCCTTCTCCTCTTGCTGTTGCCTGGCAAATGATTGTGCAAATTCAAACGATTGAGATGTGGCAAGCGTGTGCCTCCACAATGTTACGAGCGCTAATTGCTTTGTTTTTTTCTTTTATCTTCGCTTTGCCGCTCAGTTTTTTGGCTACATTTTATTCTAGGATCTTTCGTTATCCTTTAGATCGAATATCGGCATTGATGCAAACAGTTCCAAACGTGTGTTACATCATCATGTTATTGTTTTGGACATCACGGAATATAACGGTGATTTTAACGGGGATCTTTCTTTTATGTCCAATGATTTATCGAATCTTTGTCGAACAATTAGATACGATTATGGAAACGTGGCATCCCATCTGGAAACTATACCCACAACCTAAACGGGTATTGATGGTGTCGATTTGTATCCCGATGTTAAAATCAGCATTTGCTGCAGCGCTTAAGAGTGCTTCGTCGATGGCATTTAAAGTTTGTGTCACTTCGGAAATCTTGACCGGCCTCGCTAGTGGAATTGGTCGTAATATTCAAATGGCACGTTTGGATTTAAATGCAGCCGGGGTTTTGGCCTGGAGTATTTGGCTTGTTCTATTGGCATGGGGATTTGAAAAACTTTGGAGTTTTTGCATTCGTGGCTTCTTTACAAAAACAAGGAATGCGCATAATTGTGAAAAATGAAAATGAAATCTTGACAATCAAACAGAAGAGTAAGTTTAAATCCTTTATATTTAGCTAAAATAGTTCCAACTCTAAATTTTTGGGGTTGGTTTTTTATTTTGACTTTTTGATCTTATTTTATGAGACAAAAGCGTATCAATTATACGAAGTGCTTGTCAGCGATGAGCGATTCGAGTAAATTGGTTCAGAATGCGTTTGGCAAGATCCACGATATTGATCCATCTTGCCTGGAGGTTTCATGTTGATTTCTGTACTTGTCCCTGTTTATAACACATCCAAATATCTTGATCGTTGTATGAAAAGTTTATTGAATCAAACATACAAAGATTTAGAAATTGTTGTCATCAATGATGGCAGCACGGATGATTCACTTTCAAAACTTGAACAGTATGCAAAAAAAGACTCACGTGTAAAAGTGTATTCCTACGAAAATGCTGGGATCTCGAAAACAAGAAATCGCGCTTTAGAACAAGCCCATGGCGAATATATTACGTTTGTTGATAGTGATGATTTTATTGATCACCACATGATTGAAAAATTGTATCAAGCGGCAATTAAGCGAGATTTGGATGTTGTCCAATGCAACTTTGTCATGGATTATGGTCCAATTCCGTTTTATCGAAAACCGACTTTTCGCAAAGATTTCTCTACTTTAGAAGCGATGAAAATGCTCGCAAAAGAATTTTACTTAAATAATTATCCTTGGGGAAAACTCTATAAACGCGAATGTTTTGATGGTGTTCATTTTCCGGAAAATATGAGAGGTTTTGAGGATACATGCACAATCTTTAAAGCGATTGCAAAAGCGAAAAGAGTCGGAACGATTCCAAATCGCTATTATCACTATGCCCAACGTTTTGGTTCTTTAACCAATTGCATGTCTTTAGAGACGGTTTATTTAATGCGCCGAGCTTATCAATATCAAGAACAAGAATTTAATAAACTGTTCAAAGGAGAAAAATTCTCTTTTGATCTTCAACACTATAATACGGACATGGTATTGATCTACACGCTGATTTTATTTGTTCATCGTAAAGATCATGCTAAATTTGTACCGGCAGATTTTAATTGGAAAAAAACACCAATTCCGCCATTTTGGTACATTGCATATTGGGCATGGTTGGGCATTGCGATGCTTAAATTGTCCCCTAATATTTTGAAGATGCCTAAAGATGTACATGATACTTTGCAAAAACCACCAGCGGATCTCAATTTAGATACGCTATTTGCAAGCAATCAAACGAAGACAGTAAAAAAACAACGACAATGATTCAAGATGTGCCCGAATTCATGACGTGCTTTTTTTAGACGATGACATTTGCAGTGAATTCGGGCATAATTAACAGTTGTGATACGAACAAAAGAATTCACATCGATCGATCGGTAAAGTTGATTTTGTGATGAATGATGAATTCTGTCGATAAAAAGAAAATAGAATGGAGAATATGAATTATGGCGTTTGAATCCTTATCGGATAAGCTCTCAAAGGCGCTGAAGAATATTTCAGGTAAAGGAAAATTAACTGAAGCAAACATGAACGAAATGCTCAAAGAAGTGCGCATGTCCCTTCTTGAAGCAGACGTGAATTACCAAGTCGTTAAAAATTTCGTTAATGATATTAAAGAAAAAGCGATGGGAACAGAAGTTCTGGAATCATTTGATCCAGGACAAATGGTCGTAAAAATCGTTCGTGATGAACTGGAATCTTTATTAGGTCCAGATCAAGCAAAACTTGTCATCAACGAACATGGAATGACCAACATCATGATGGTTGGTTTACAAGGTACAGGTAAAACAACTGCATCCGCAAAGATTGCTCGTTTTGTTAAAACTAAACTGAATAAAAAGGTTTTATTAGTTGCTTGCGACGTTGTTCGTCCAGCGGCAATTGAACAGTTAAAAACACTCGGTCAAACAATCGGTGTAGAAGTATTCTCTTTAGGTACGCAAACTTCTGCTGTAGATACAGCAATTGCAGCCCAAAAATATGCGAGAAGCAATGACTTTGAAGTTGTTATTTTCGATACGGCAGGTCGTTTACATATCGATGAACAATTGATGACTGAACTGACTGACATGAAAGCTGAAGTTCATCCAAATAACATCTTATTAACAGTCGATGCGATGACTGGGCAAGATATTGTTACCGTCGCAAAAGAATTCAACGATAAATTAACCGTTACTGGTTTAGTTGTGACTAAAATGGATGGTGACGCTCGTGGTGGGGGACTTTTATCTGTTCGTTCCATTACCAAAGTGCCTGTTGTATTCGTTTCATCCGGTGAAAAGCCAGAAGATTTAGATGAATTTCATCCAGACCGTATGGCGGAACGTATCTTGGGTATGGGGGATATGTTAACCCTGATTGAACAAGCGCAAGAACGTCTTGATGAAAAAGAAGCAATGAACACAATGCGCAGAATGCAGTCGGGTGTCTTTACATTTAACGATATGTTAGCGCAAATGGAACAAATGACGAAATTGGGTTCGTTCTCTTCTATGCTTGGCCACCTTCCAGGAATGGGAAAATTATCCAAACAAGTAGATGATGAACAAATTGAAGCACAAGTGAAAAAAATTCGTGCTTTAATTCAGTCCATGACTCCTTACGAACGTGAACATCCAAATATTTTAAAAGCAGGTCGTAAACAACGTATTGCCAAAGGGGCTGGCTTAAAAGTTCAAGATTTAAATAAACTCATCCAACAAACGGAACAAATGCAAACTCTCTCCAAAATGATGTCTGGTGGAGGTCTTGGCGGTATGCTTGGTGGCCTTAGCGGTATGATGGGTCGTGGCGGATTGAACCGCGGTGGCGGAATTCCAAACTCATCCAAACATTCTGGCAGTAAAAAACAAAAATCTTCTAAGAAGAAAAAGAAAAAATAAAATTGACTGCCTAATTCAATCACAATCTAAAAACAAAGGGGCTTATGCCCCTTTTTCATGATTGAGGAAAGGACATTTATGTCGAGCTTAAAGGGAAAATTTCTTTTTCGCGTCTTGTTGGCAAAGCTCTTTGGCAACAAGCCAAAGTTAGTCGATCTAGCCAATCTGTATGAAAGAGAACTCACGCAAAAAGTATTCCATTATACGTTTAGTCAAAAGGCTAGGCGCTCTTTTCGTGCCGATCTTGTGTTTGAAAAAGCAAATTTTTGTCACTTAATGTCAATTGCTTCGCTTGTTGATCATGTCACGAAAGATTTAGATGAATACTCAGGAATAAAAGGCTGGCGCAATATTCAAGAAGGAAAGATTACAATGCGCTTGTTAAAAGCCATCAATCCCAATGACTTTGCCTATTATCAAAAGGAATATGAGATGTTTGTGCAACTTGTCGAGATGCTCCATCATCCCCAAGCCGTTTTATTCGATCCTAAAAAAGTTAAAAACAGTAAGTTAAAATCGAAAATTATCCTTTATGGCGTCTATGGTCAACACACAATTCATTTAGGAATTGATCAAGATCGCGATGGCGATTGGTTTGCGCGTAGCTATTTTGTGCGGGAAAATGACAAAAATGATCAATATCCTTCAAAATATGTCGCAAACATGACGCCACTTGCTGTAAAGGTGAAGGTGTCAAGTAAAAAAGCTTGACGGCCTACATTCGATTTTGTATAGTGTTTAAGCATTACAAAAAATGATAAATATCTTGAAAGGAATCTAAATACATTATGGTTAAATTACGTTTAAGAAGATTAGGTAAAAAAGGTCAGCCATTCTACAGAATCGTAGCTGCTGATTCTAGAAGCCCACGTGATGGACGTTTCATCGAAGAAATCGGAACTTACAACCCAGTTAAAGCTGATGCTCCAGTTGAATTAAACCACGAAGCAGCTTTAAAATGGCTTAAAGCAGGTGCACAACCTTCTGACACTGTTCGTTCTATTCTTTCTCGTGAAGGCGTTATGAAAGCTTTCCACGAATCTAAATACAGCAAGTAATTAACGAAAGTGAACATAAGCCTTTTGGCTTATTAACGAGGAACAAACGATGTTAGATCTCGAAAAAACGCTTTATGATCTTTGTTTGCCACTTGTCCAAAAAACAGATGCTTTATCTGTAAAAACAATGGCAAGCGCAAACGAAAAGGAAACTTTGCTGTACGTCTATGCAGATGATGCTGATATCGCTCGATTAATCGGACGTAAAGGAGTCATTGCTGGATCAATTCGCTCTATGATGAGTGCAGCAGCAAGATCATCCAAACAAAGAATTCTTGTTAAATTCGAAGCATATTAATGCTGGAAAGACAAGATTGAAACAACCAAAACAAGGCCACAGAAAGATATGCTCTGTGGCCTTCAATTCTATTTGGCACTCTATACAATAAATTGTGTGCATTGAGGCACATGAACAACGAATAAAATTCGAAAACGAAAGCAGAAAAGCATGATTGTCGAACTAAAAGCAATTGACAAGGAGGGACTACGATGATTCGAATTGCCAAAATTATCAACACACGAGGGTTAAAAGGCGAATGTAAGCTTAATTTATATACCGATCAGCCAGAAGTCCGCTTTTCCAAAGGCAATACACTTTATCTTGAAGAAAAGACACCATTAACGGTGGTTAAATATTCTGAATACAAAGGCTTTGGCTATGTTTTATTTGAAGAAATTACCAGTATTGAACAAGCTGAAGTGCTTAAAAATCAAACCCTCTACTTACCAGAAGATCAACTCGGGGAATTAGAGGATGACGATGAATTTTACTATTCCCAACTCAATGGGTGCACGGTTTATAACCAAAACCACGAAAATATCGGACAAGTCATTGATATTTTAGAAACCGGCGCCAATCTTGTTTTACGTGTTCAAGAAAAAGACAAAACGTATTTATTACCCTTTGTCAAAGCGCACGTTAAAGCAGTAGATCCTGAAAAGAAAATCATCGAAATTGAAGAGATGGTAGGTTTACGATGAAAATTTCTATTTTAACTTTATTTCCGGAATACTTTTCGGGCATGCTCAACACATCGATTATTAAACGTGGTTTAGATAACAAGTTATTCGAAGTGGAGTGCATTAACTTTCGCGATTATACATTATCGAAACATGGACATGTCGATGATACCCCTTATGGTGGGGGAGCAGGGATGCTTTTAGCATGCCAACCCATTCTCGATTGCTTAAAAGCAATCCGTACAGAGAACTCTTTAGTGGTGTTGTTATCCCCACAAGGCGAAACATTTACCCATGCTAAAGCACTAGAATATGCCCAACTTGAACATTTGATTTTGATTTGTGGCCACTATGAAGGTTTTGATGAACGAATTCGTTTGGCTTGTGATGCGCAAATCTCCCTTGGCGATTTTGTGCTCACTGGAGGAGAACCGGCAGCAGCAGCGATTTGCGATGCTACTTTACGTTTAATTGATGGTGTGATTAAACATGATTCGAGTGCGGGCGATTCATTTGCGGATGGCTTGTTGGAGTATCCACAATATACAAAACCGGCTGAATATGATGGCTTAAAAGTTCCGGAAGTTTTATTAAGTGGTCATCATGCCAATATTCAAAAATGGCGTCGCGAACAATCGTTAATCAATACGCTTAACCATCGACCAGATCTTTTGGAAAAGGCCGATTTATCAAAAGCGGATCTCGATTTTTTAGATGCATATAAAAACAAACAATCAAACCAATAAGCGAGATCGATGCACTAAAGTTAGGAAATAGAAAAGCGTTTCATACGCCAATTCCTTTTATTTATCCGCAAAACTCGCTAAGGTATATTTATGGCAAAACAAAAAAAGAAAACGAAAAAAAGACTGCGTTTAGGACGTTTAGTCATTTCTTTAACCCTAGCGGTCGCCCTTTTTGGGGGATTGATTTTTGGTGGGACTAAAGTATGGCGGATGTTAATGCCAGTCATTAGTCAAATTGGAAATGACGAAACGACGGCACCGATCAATACACTCTCTCATCAAAAAGAGGTTGAACAAATCAAAAAGAAAAATGCCCTGGATCAAGCAGATGTGACTGGTTTTTCTGATCGTGAATTACGAGATTGTTTTTTCAGTACTGATTTGGACGATAAGCTCAAACAACGTTTAGTCAACATGGGGTGGACAGAAGCGAATATTGCTCCTGAACAACTCGCCTATTTGCGCGTTTTATATCGCGACTTCGATAACAACACGGTAATTGGTGAAATTATGGTGAATAAAGAAATCGCAGCGGCTGTTCAAGAAGTCTTCTTCGATTTATATATTCACAAATATCAAATTGGCAAAATGATTTTAGCCGATGCTTATGGTACGCGTATTTCTGAATCTTATGCCGACAATAACACGGTCGGATTATGTTTTGGATTGACGGCGGATAACCAAGCTGATTTCCATGCTAGAGGATATGCGATTGATATAAACCCACTGTATAATCCTTTGATTAAAGATAACGGAAACTCGCTTTCTGTATTCCCGATGGAAGGACAGTTATATTTAGATCGAACAGTAAACTATAATCATTTCATTAATGAAAATGATTATGCAGTGACAGCCTTTAGAAATGCGGGATTTAACTGGCGCGGAGCGGTTGCGGGCTTGAATGACTATAAACACTTTGAATGGGGCGCAATTCCGGCAAATGTGGCACCAGTTGAACCAGAACCGGCATCAACACAAGAAAATACGCAAGCAAGCGAAGAAACGCCAATGGAGCAAGCGCCAATTGTCGACGAACCTGTTTACAATGAGCCAATCGAGGATGGCACGCAAGTTGTCGATCCTTCTTATCCAATGGAAGATCCAAACTCGTATCCACTTGAAGAAGGAGTCAATCCTAATTATGGAGATGAACCGATCGTAGATGATCCACTCGCGAATGAACCAATTTATTAAGCAATTTGGATTTGATCGTTTCGTATAAAAAAAGATGCGATTTTTTGACTATTATTGCAGTCAAATCACTAAAAAAATTGCGCAGCACTACAGAATGTGCTAGTATCTATAAAGTTCTGCGGGTTCCGCTGGCATATTTGCGAATGAATCTTGAAAAGCAGAAAGCAAGAAAAGGAGAAAAGACAATGAATTTAAATCTTGTTAACGAAATTGGCAAAAGCCAGCTTCGTACAGACATCCCAGAATTCCGTTCTGGTTCTACTGTACGTGTTCACGTAAAAATCAAAGAAGGCGACAAAAGCCGTGTCCAGGTTTACGAAGGAATCGTAACTGAAAGAAAAGGTGGAGGAATCGGAGAAACTTTCACTGTTCGTAAAATTTCCAACGGTGTTGGTGTAGAACGTAAATTCCCACTTCACTCCCCAATCATCGACAAAATCGAAGTTGTACGCCACGGTAAAGTTCGTCGTAACAAATTACGTTACCTCAGAAACCGTTCTGGTAAATCTGCTCGTCTTAAAGAAATTCGTCATTAATCATAACGAAACGAACCTCCATGATACCGTTAGGAATCACGGAGGTTTTTCTTTTGATTTTGAATCTTATGGGTATTGAATATTAATCAAGCTAGAGAAATCGCATTTCTTTACATAAATATGGCATGTTTTTGAAAAAAGAAATCAATAACGCCTATAATAAAAACAGATCGATGTTCAATCGAAATACAATTCAGGAAAATATTTTAAGGAGGCTGCAGATGGCTTTTAATAAAGATAAAGAATTCAGTGCCAAACGAAAGGATCAAAAAACATTCATTGATGACATACTCGATTTTACCCGTGTTTTTGTCATCAGTGCGGTCGTGATTTTATTATTCACAAATTTCATCGCCCATCCGGTCAATATTGTCGGTCATTCGATGGATCCAACATTAAATAATGGTGAATTTGGTTTTACGAGTTTGATCTCGACAGCACTTTCTAAACCAGATCGCTTTGATGTTGTAGTCGTCAATGTCAATGATGGTGGTCAAGAGGAGCGTTGGGTTAAACGTGTGATCGGACTTCCAAACGAAAAAATAGAATGCCGTGATGGCGTTGTTTATGTAAATGATAAAGCGCTTGACGAAAGTGCTTATTTAAAAGAAGAATTTATGAATGAAATGCTCGCCCAATTCAAAGCAGAAAATGGGATTGACTATGGCCATTTCAATATGGACTTTGGACCTGTGCAACTAGGCGAGGATGAATACTTTGTGATGGGAGATAACCGCCCTTATTCCAAAGACTCTCGCTATGTCGGACCAGTAAATGGCGATAGCTTTTATGGAAAAGGCGTTTTAGTCTTATTCCCATTTGACAAGATTGGAGTGAAATAATGCCATCGAATGTAATTCAGTGGTTCCCAGGCCATATGGCTAAAGCAAAACGACAGATGGAAGAAAACTTAAAGAAAGTTGACTTCATTATCGAAATTCGTGATGCCAGAATGCCCTATAGTTCCAAAAATCCCCTTATTGATGAAATGGTTCATCAAAAACCGCGATTAGTGATTTTGTCTAAAAAAGATAAGGCTGATCCTAAACGTAGCGAACAATGGATTCAAGCGATGAATAACGAACAAACTCGCGCAATTGCGATCGATTTAATTCATGATAATTTCCGTTCGCGAATTATCCAGGAAAGCTTAGAACTTAACCGAGCTTTTATTGAAAAGCAAAAGAAAAGAGGAATTCGCCCTCGTGCATTGCGAGCAATGATCGTCGGCATTCCCAACGTTGGAAAATCAACTTTGATCAATTCACTTGCTAAGCGAAAAGCAGCGCAAACCGGAGATAAACCCGGGGTAACCAAATCACTACAATGGATTAAAGTAGGTCCAGAACTAGAAGTGTTGGATACACCAGGTGTGTTGTGGCCTAAATTTGAAAGCCAACAAAGTGGTTTGATTTTAGCTGCTTTAGGCTCCATTAAAGACGATGTCGTGCATATGGATGATCTAGCTTTATATTGTTGCCAATATTTAATGGATCACCAACCTGAGGCTTTATTGCAAACATATGGATTAAGCCAACTTGAAGAAACCCCTTGGCAAACGCTACAAGCTATTGCGCGTAAAAGAGGCTGGCTATTAAAAGGCGATATTGATGAAAACCGCACGATGCGCACATTCATCCAAGATATTCGCTCTTCCAAACTAGGTCGTATTACTTGGGAAATTCCAACAAGTGAACAAGAGGAAATAGGCGCTTAATACAGTCTATGGAACATCCTTTAGAAGAAAATTTATGGCCGGACCATGCTGATATTCTCGGTATGGACGAAGCGGGACGAGGACCGATTTGTGGTCCTTTAGTTGTAGCAGGTGTTATTTTTGAAGCCGGATATACCAACGACAATATCAATGATTCGAAAAAGTTGAGTGAAAAGAAGCGCGAAGCTCTCTTTTGCCAAATTCAACAAGATGCCAAAGCATATTGGATTGAATTTGTATTCGAACGACAGATTGACAAAGAAAATATTTATCGCGCAACGCAAAATCGAATGGATTGGATTGCTCAACAAGCCCAAGCTCAATATGTCTTGACCGACGCAATGCCTTTAAATTCATGTTCGAATTTTGAGGCGGTAGTCAAAGGGGATCAAAAATCGATTTCCATTGCGGCGGCAAGCATTTTAGCAAAAGTGAGTCGGGATCGATATATGAAAGTACTCGATCATTTTTATCCCCAATATGGATTGGCGAAACACAAAGGCTATCCAACAAAGGCACATTTACAAGCCATTGGAGAATATGGAGTTCAAGACTTTTATAGACGCTCTTATGGCCCTGTCCAAAAAGTGATCGAACAACAAGAATTAGAAAAACAACAAGAAGAAATCAACGATTTTCAACAGCTCTCTCTTTTAGATTAGAGAAGCTGTTTTTTTGTGGTTGAAATGGTGAAAAAATGGACAAGTAGCTGACGATGAATGAATGAAAATGGTTGTAAGAGAAAAGTGTAAATAAAGTAATAAATTTTCAAAAGTGTATTGTATACATGACTTTTTCTAGTCAAAAATGGAGTTGCTTAAAAACAACATAGCTATTTCAGTTGCTAAGTTGAATGTTGCATGATAAAAGTAGATTCGTTTAACTCCTTAGACTTTTTTATGAAGTCTCACATATAAGGAAAGGGAGATTGATTTGAAAAAGAACCTCGTCATTGTTGAGTCGCCATCCAAAGCGACAACAATTGAAAAATATTTAGGAAAAGACTATAAAGTCGTTTCGTCAAAAGGCCACATTTGCGATTTAGCAACTTCCGGTAAAGGTGGCTTAGGGATTGATATCGAAAATGATTTCAAACCGACTTACCGTGTATCCAAAGAGAAAAAAGATGTGGTTAAAGAATTAAAATCTTTAGCCGCAAAATCCGATAAAGTCATTCTCGCAAGTGACCCGGACCGTGAAGGGGAAGCGATCGCTTGGCATTTAGCAAGAGAACTAGGCTTATCAACAGAAGACAATAACCGTGTCACATTCCACGAAATTACTAAACCAGTCGTTTTAGAAGCGATTCAAGACCCACATAAAATCGATATGGATTTAGTGAAGTCGCAAGAAACTCGTCGTATGTTGGACCGTATTATTGGGTTTAAACTTTCAAAATTGTTGCAAAACAAAATTCAGTCCAAATCAGCCGGACGTGTGCAATCCGTTGCGTTACGTTTAATCGTGGAACGAGAAGAAGAAATCCGTAAATTTAAATCGGAAGAATATTGGACCATTGGCGCAGAAGTTAAAAAAGGCAATTCTACATTCCATGCAGAATTAACGAAAGTCGATGGCAAAAAACCAAAACTGGCGAACAAAGAACAAGCGGAAGAAATTTTAGCAAAAGTACAAGATCAACCTTTTGTTGTTTCCAGTATTACGAACCGCAAAAAATCAAAGGCGCCTAAACTGCCTTTTACAACGTCAACTTTGCAACAAGAATCTTCAACAAAGCTTGGCTATGGAGCGAGAAAAACGATGTCGATTGCCCAAAAACTGTATGAAGGGGTCGATTTAGGTGGGACAACGACCGGTTTGATTACGTACATGCGTACGGACTCGACGCGTTTATCTGACTTGTTTGTACAAGAAACAGAAAACTATATCGAATCAGAATATGGATCTGACTATAAAGGACAAGCGCATAAGAAAAACTCGGAGAATGCGCAAGATGCCCATGAAGCAATTCGTCCAACGAGCATCAATTACACACCAGAAACAGTTCGCCCATATTTAACAAACGAACAATTCCGTTTATATTCGATGATTTATGCCCGCACATTAGCTTCTTTAATGGCAGATGCTAAATTCAATGTGACAAGCGTAAAATTTCTCGATAATGGTTGTGAATTTAGTGCAAGTGGTCAAGTGCTCATCTTTGATGGTTACTCCAAAGTTTATTCAAAATATGAAAAACAAACAGACACATTACTCCCTGTTCTCAAAGAAGGCGAACAGATGAATCGTGTCGAAATCAAAGGAGATCAACACTTCACCGAACCACCAGCTCGTTATACAGAAGCAAAACTGATCAAAGAATTAGAAGAAAAGTCAATTGGTCGTCCATCCACTTATGCATCGATTATCGATACGCTACAAAAACGTGGCTATGTGACATTGGATAAAGTCTCAGAAACATCGAAGACAAAATACTTCCAGCCAACCGATCAAGGGGAATTGACCAACCAAAAATTGCAGGAATTTTTCAAAAAGATTATTAACGTTGAATATACTGCAGAAATGGAAAAAGACTTGGATAACATTGCCGATGGTGATGAAGATTACATCCAATTTTTAAAAACGTTCTATGCAGATTTCGAACCACTTGTCGAAAAAGCATATCAAGATATGCCGAAAAAAGAATTAGAACGTGTCGGCAGAACTTGTCCAGATTGTGGTGGCGAACTCGTTTATCGTAATGGCCGCTTTGGTAAGTTTATTTCTTGCATTAACTATCCAACATGTAAGTACACAGAAAATGCGGATGATTCTTTAAATGAATTAGAAAAAGAAGAAAAGATTTGTCCGGAATGTGGAAATCGTATGACGATTAAAAAAGGTCGTTTTGGACCATTCTGGGCTTGTACAGGATATCCAGAATGTAAACATATCGAACCATTAAAAGCGAAAGCAAAACCAGAACCAACTGGAGAAAAATGTCCAGAATGTGGTCATGATTTAGTGCGTCGTGTGTCTCGATATGGCAAATCCTTTGTTGGTTGCTCCAACTATCCAAAATGTCGTTATATTCAAAAGGCACCTAAAGCGAAAAAAGAAGAGGAAGCAAGCGAAACCTCTACACCAACTGAACAAACAGCGCAAGAATCGTAAAATTTAAATGTCTATCTAGTCAGTATAGGCAGGATCATTTTGCACAAGACCCGGCACTTGCCGGGTTTGTTTGTTAAAAAAAGTGAAGTACTCTACAATAAATAAGAAAGAAAAAGGAATGATTTACTATGGAACCAGTCAAAATTATTGGCGCCGGACTTGCGGGCTGTGAAGCGGCTTGGCAACTAGCTTGTCGCAATATCCCTGTAATTCTCTATGAAATGCGCCCTAACGCTTATCCACCGGCTTTTCATACTGATCAATTTGCAGAACTCGTTTGTTCAAACTCATTGCGATCAGATTCTTTAAAAAATGCGGTCGGTGTGATGAAAGAAGAAATGCGTCAACTCAACTCTTTGATTATGTCAGCAGCAGATGCTTCGCGCGTTCCTGCGGGCAGTGCATTAGCGGTTGACCGCCAAAGCTTTTCTGCCAAAGTCACAGAAGCGATGGAAAAGCATCCTTTCATCCAAATCGTAAGAGAAGAAGTTAAAGAAATTCCACAAGGACCAACGATCATTGCTGCCGGGCCACTATGTGCAGATCCATTAGCAAAAGCAATTCAAGAATTTACTGGCCAAGAAGCGTTGCATTTCTTTGACGCCGCGGCTCCAATTATCGAAAAAGACTCAATTGATTTTGAAAAAGCTTACTACAAATCTCGTTATGACAAAGGTGAAGCGTCTTATATTAACTGTGCAATGGATGCCCAACAATATGAAGCATTCTACAATGAATTGATCCATGCTCAATGTGCCAATCTGCACGAATTTGAGAAAGATCCAAAAGTGTTTGAAGGATGCATGCCAGTTGAAGAAATGGCTAAACGTGGCTATCAAACGCTACTATTTGGTCCTTTAAAACCAGTCGGATTAGAAAAAGAAGGCGAACGTCCAGTAGCGGTTGTGCAATTGCGCCAAGATAATGTCAGCGCCACAATGTATAACATCGTTGGTTTCCAAACCCATTTAACTTGGCCGGAACAAAAACGCGTCTTCTCTATGATCCCAGGCTTAGAAAATGCAAAATTTGTTCGCTATGGAGTCATGCATCGCAATTCCTTTATTTGTGCACCATTAGTGATCGATGAACAATATCGAACAAAAAAACGTCAAGATTTATTTTTTGCCGGACAGATCAGTGGTGTTGAAGGTTATGTAGAAAGTGCAGCGAGTGGCTTATCGGCAGCAATTGCTTTAGCAAGACAACTCCAAGAAAAAGAACCGGTTTTATTTGGAACACAAACGGCAATGGGTTCACAAGCGTTTTACATTTCTCATGCCGAACCAAACCATTTCCAACCCATGAATGCCAATTTTGGTATTTTCTCGTTAAAAGAAAAAGTGCGTAAAAAAGATCGTAAAGATGTTTTAGCGAAAAATGCATTGGCGATCATGGAAGAAAAAGCACAACAAGTCAATGAAGACTTTACTTGGCTTGAAGCAAATGATTTTTCTTTACAACCAGCAGCGCCACTTGAACAAAGACTAGAACAACAATAAAACGCAATTCAGGAGGGTCAGTATGGAAGAGATTCATTTGAATACAAATGACATTCCTTCAAATATGGAGGATCAAATCGAATTATTTATTGCCCACCAATTTGCGACGAATTCGCGCTCGATGGATTCTGCCAATGCCCAACGCATTGATCTCGAACAATTTCGGCAATGGATTCAAAAACGCCATCTAGACTATCTGCAAGTGGATCGCTTAGTCGTACTGGAATATTGTTCAGCAATTCGCTCCCAAAATGGCCAGAAGCAACTCAAAAACTCGACAATGTCTCGTAAGCTCTCCACGCTTCGGCAATTTTATAAGTTTTTAGCCGTGCAAGGACTTGTTGAAGGGATGCCTTTAAGCCAAATCCATTCCTTTAAAAAAGAAAAAAATCTCCCAGAATTTTTATTCCAAGATGAAGTAGGAGAATTTCTTTCGGGATTTGATTTGGACAATCCATTAGATCGCCGCGATCAAGTTTTGTTTTCGTTAATTTATGGTTGTGGCTTGCGCGTATCAGAAGCATGCAATCTGGATTGGCAAGACGTTTATTTTACGCAAAGAATCCTGCGTATCATGGGGAAGGGCAGCAAAGAGCGCATTGTGCCTATTCCTAAATGGCTACTTGAATTATTGCAAGCATGGCAAGTAGAAACCGGTGGCAAGGGGCGACTATTTTATAACAAGAATGGCAAACCGCTAACGAGTCGGGGAATTCAATATCGTATGCAATCGCATGCTGACAAAATTGGTATGGGCTTAAAGATTCATCCACATATGTTACGCCATTCTTATGCGACCCATTTACTTGATGGTGGAGCAGATATTCGCACGGTACAAGAGTTACTCGGCCACTCTTCACTCTCGGCAACTCAAATTTATACGCATATTTCTAACGAAAAACTCACGAAAGCGTGTAAACAAGCATTTGATGATTTTCATCCCGATTAATGCTTGTTTACGCCTTGCGTGTTTGTTATAATCACAGTTGCGTTTTTATAGCGCAAATACACACACCATGAATGGGGAATCCCGTGCACAATTGTGTTGATTCTCTTCGAAGTGGTGGAGGACTAACGGAAAGGGAAAATATATTATGTCTAACATTGTATCCATGAAAAAATTGCTGGAAAATGGTGTTCACTTCGGACATCAAACCCGCAAATGGAACCCAAAGATGAAACCTTATATTTACACAAGCAGAAATGGGGTTTACATCGTTGATTTAAACAAAACTCTTGCTCAAATCGAAGCAGCTTATGCTGAATTAAAAGCAATCTCCGAAAGAGGCGGAAAAGTTCTCTTCGTCGGAACTAAAAAACAAGCAACTGAAACAATCGAAGAACAAGCATTACGTTCTGGTTCTTTCTATGTAAACAAACGTTGGTTAGGTGGTCTTTTAACTAACTTCCGTACTATCCAGAAAAGAATCAAACGCCTGATCGAAATCGAAGAAATGGAAGCTTCTGGAAAATTAGAAGTTTACACTAAAAAAGAACAGGCTCAATTCTTAAAAGAAAAAGTTAAACTTGAAACTTCTCTTGGCGGTATCAAAGAAATGAAAAAACTGCCAGATGCAATCGTTATCGTTGATCCAAAAGAAGAACATAACGCAGTTGCAGAAGCTAAAAAATTAGGTATCCCTGTATTCGCAATGCTCGATACAAACTGCGATCCAGAAGATGCTGATTTCCCAATCGCTTCTAACGATGATGCTAACCGTTCCATCAAATTAGTAACAACAATCTTAGCTGACGCTATCGTTGATGCTAAAGGTGGACTTGTTGAAATCGCATACCTCGACAACCCAGAAACTGACGTTAACATGGAAGATGTTGTTCGTAACGTTGAAGCACAAATCGCTGAAAACGAAAGACGTCGTAGACAAAGAAACGAAGAACGTCGTAAAAGAAACATGGAACGCCGCAATGCTGGTCGTCGTCCATACAACAATAACCGTCCTAACCAAAATCGTGGACCACGTGATGGACAAGCACCAAGAGCTCCAAGAAACGACGCTCCAAAAGCAGATGCTCCTAAAGCTGAAGCTCCAAAAGCAGAAGAAGCACAAGCTTAAGTTTGCATAGGGAGGAAATCTACAATGGCAATCACTGCATCAATGGTAAAAGAACTGCGTGAAAAAACCGGCGCAGGTATGATGGACTGCAAAAAAGCCCTCAACGAAACAAACGGTGATATGGAAAAAGCCATCGACTGGCTTCGTGAAAACGGAATTGCAAAAAGCGCTAAAAAATCCGGACGCATTGCTGCTGAAGGTTTAACACGCGTTGCTGTATCTGGAAACACAGCTGTATTATTCGAAGTTAACTCCGAAACAGACTTCGTTTCCAAAAACGAACAGTTCCTTGAACTGCTCAACACTCTTCAAGAAGTATTCTTAGCGAACACTCCAGCTACTCTTGAAGATGCATTAAACTTAAACGTTGCAGAAGGTACAGTTAATGATGCAATCGTTTCTGCTACTGCTACAATCGGAGAAAAAATCACTCTTCGTCGTGTTGCTGTAGTTAATAAAACTGATGCACAAACATTCGGTGCTTACATGCACAACAAAGGTGCTATTTCCGCTTTAGTTCTTTTAGAAGGTGGAAATGAACAAGTAGCTAAAGACATCGCTATGCAAGTAGCTTCTATGCGTCCTGTATACGTTGACCAAAGCGAAATCCCAGCTGAAGTTCTTGCTCATGAAGAAGAAGTTCAAAGAAAAATCATGGCAGAAGATCCAAAAATGGCTGGTAAACCAGAAAAAATGATCGAAGGCATCTTAAAAGGTAAAGTATCTAAACACTTCCAAGAAGAATGCTTATTAGATCAAGAATTCTTCTTAGATTCCAAGAAAAAAGTTGCTGGATTCCTCAAAGAAAACAACGCAAAAGTTGTATCTTTCACTCGCTACCAAGTTGGTGAAGGTATTGAGAAAAAAGAAGAAGATTTCGCAGCTGAAGTTGCAGCTCAAATGGCAGCTGCTCAAAAATAGTCGTTTAACACAAACGATTTAAATCAGAAAAGCTAATCTTAAACGGTATGGTCAAATGACTGTGCCGTTTTTTTACGTTTTGTTTGTTACATAGATTAGTAATTCTACAACTTATAAAAACGGATGCAGCTCTCAAATTCTTTTCGGTGTAGAGATTTTTGGAAAACGTGTCTAGATCGATATTCAATCAAAGTTTTTTATGATCCTAGGTAGAAAAGTGAATGACAGTGATTTAAAGAGAAATGTATAATTTAAATACAAAATCATTCAGGAGGATAATGAAATGTTCGATTTATTCAATGTGTTATTCCCCATCATTTTTTTACTGATCTTTATTATGATTATCGTTAATTTTGCGAAAGGAATTACGACTTGGTCTAAAAATAATCATTCTCCGCGCCTAACTGTATTTGCAAAGGTCGTCGCAAAACGTCAAAATACAACTTATAATCAACAGGCAATCGCTGGCGATCCGACAGGTGCACATGGATTCCATACAACCTCATACACGACGTACTATGTGACGTTTCAAGTAGAAAGTGGCGATCGAATGGAGTTTGTTGTATCCGGTACGGAGTATGGCGTACTTGTTGAGGGTGATCAAGGTCAACTCACATTCCAAGGAACAAGATATTTATCATTTGATCGAGAATATGATATGTAAATTAAGATAATATAGTTTTTTATAGTTGTCTAAACAAAAGTAAGTAAACAGAAAGTAATACTTTAAGATAGAATTTCGAATAGATAGAAAAATAAATATTTGAACTTAAAAACGCATAACCCCCGTCATCAAAATGGTGACGGGGGTTAACTGTTTTTGAAAATTTTAAAATCATCAATTGTATGTTTACAAAACAACAGTGGTCTAAGTATGGGGCAGAATTCTAATTTTGAGTTAGATATTTTTCAGTCTTATATGATTCACATAACGTTTCATCCAAAGTAAAGTCACAGCAACGATCTATAAGATGATCCCAAGCTTTTTTGCTGGCGATCAGGCGGTAAAGTTTTTCTGCTTGTTTTAAAATGACATCACGATTTGAGATGCACCACGATAGCTGATTAGAAAGCAAATTTTTGTAGGCAATATCTGCAGGGGAGTCTGTATCAAAAATCTTCATTTCTACTTTAGTTAAACTGCTAGGATGGACAGGGATCATATTATTAAAATTGATGGCTCCCCATTTGCCTCCATTGATTTTGAGGAAATCAATTTGGTTTTTCATCTGTAAATGTTTGTGTTTTGGAGAAGTTAAAGGTGCATAGTATTGAAAGTTGTTGATAGAAAAGACGATACCAACGAAGGGACGAGTCGTTTTATTCTCCATTGTATAAGGTACACATGGATCGCTCTTTCGCAGATAATCACAATAGTTGGCATCTACCATATAAAATGAAAATTTCATGTTGATCTCCTAAAATAAAGGGACTGGATCCTGCGATCCAGCCCTCTGCTTTTTTAGCTCCCACTTATGGTAGGGTTCACCGCTTTTTTAGCTCCCACTTATGGTAGGGTTCACCGCTTTTTGAGTAATTCTACTCGTCATCTTTATTAAAAGTAAAATGAGAAAAGATGTCAAATCTTTTGAAAAAACTTTTGCTCTAATAGTAGTTGCAGATTTATAATGTGATTTTTGTGGGGAAGGATTCATTTTTTAAGATTCCCCACATCTTGTCAATATACGCTAATGTATAGAAATTTTCGTAATAATGATAATAGAAGGCCCCCTTGAGCGTCATTTCGTATAGATCATCTTGTTTTGTGATGAAGCCAAGTTTTTGAGCAAGCCACAGTTCAAAACCATACATATTTTGAAGTGTCATATCAAAGAAGTGTTCAAAGTCGTTGGCATTGACTCTTGTACTATAGGCAGTCCAAAACAACCAATAAATCATGCGCTGTCGCAATGTAAAGCGGATTGTTAAAGAAGTAGGTAGTTTTTTTTCTTGGATTCTTTGGCAATATGATGCGATATCAAAGGTGTTGATTTTAAATTGGTCTTTTAAAAGTGTGGTTGCTGAACAACCAAATCCTAAAAAGTTATCTCGAGTCATGGAAGAATATTGAGCTTGTTCATGGCTGGAGAAAGTCCAAATCGAACTTCGATAAAAGCCCTGATCTAAACAATAATTTGTGATTTGATCAAGTAGTTTGCGTTTCTCTTTTTTGGGCAAAGCGCTAACTTGACTTGTGGTGAATGTAAAGTCGATGAAAGGATAGATGGCAACATGGTTAGCTCCAAGTTCAAATGCTTGATCAATATCAGCTTTTAAATCTTCAAAAGTTTGATTGGGTAAAGCAAAAATAAAATCCATCGAGACAGTTTCGAATGAAACAGCATGAAGCGCTTTTTTGATCCCTTCTAGATCGATTTGATGGCGACCAAGAATTTTTTGATATTTGTCGCTAAACGATTGAATGCCAATGCTGATTTTTGTAATTCCAGCTTCTTTGAGCATTTGAAGTGTAGGAATATTGACGTTATCAGGATGAAGTTCTAAACCAATGCCTTCGGTAATTTCAAAATGTTCATTTAAAGCATCTATAATTTCCTTGATGCGATTGGCAACTAGAGCCGGTGTACCGCCACCAAAATATAGACTGGTCACTTTTTTACGATTACAAGATTGACTGCCTACAAGATGGATTTCTTCAAGTAAAGCATCAATATATTGATCACATAAATCTTGTTGATAGCGCACTTTACAATATGGGCAAAAGTTACACAAACTGCGACAAAAAGGAATATGAACATAAAGTCCTAAATTTTCGCAATCTTGATAATCTAAGACTTGATCATATTCATTTTGAAACGTAAAAGGTTGAAATGACCTCGTTAGCCATGCCCGAGTTAGGGTGGTGATTGGATTCATAGTTTAGTCTCCGTTCTTATTTTGATCTGAAAAAAGGCGCGACGCTTTCGAAAGGTTTGATGGTTAACGATCGAAACGTTGTGCCTTAAATCATTTATATTAGTTGTATTTCATTGCTTCTAAAGCCGATACTTTTAAACTTCGTCTTGCCGGGATAAAACCAGCGACTAAGCCAATAATAATGGAGAACAATAAGCCAAATAATGCTAGCCATAAAGGGATGACAGAGATTCGTCCACTACCACTTGTAAAGATAAATTGTATAAATTCAATGAAACCGCCTTTAGGCTGCCAAGCTAGGTAATTGATGCCCCAACTGATGAGATATGAGAATAAAATCCCGAAGGATCCGCCTAAAAATCCGATGGTTCCAGCTTCAGTTAAGAAGATCATTTGAATGTCTTTCGTTCGACATCCAAGTGCTTTCATGATGCCGATTTCGCGGGTTCTTTCTGTTAAAGACATAATCATCGTATTGGTAATGCCAATGGCAGCAACGAGCAAGGAAATCGCGCCAATTCCACCAAGAATCATTTGGATGGAGCGACTACTTTCTTGAATCGATTCGATTGTGTCGTGGGTCGAAAATGCTTCATAGCCCATGCCGGTAATTGTGTCTTGAATACTTTTGACATGATCGATTGAGTCAGCATAAACGACAACAGAACTATATGTGAAGTTTTTACGAGGTAATCCCGCATCTCGTCTTGCTTGGTTGACGATGTTTTTAAAGCTATCGAGATCCATCATGATCCCTTCCGATGTTTCATAAGTTAAGTTGTAATCAGCCACGGTTTTCCCAACGGGACGAAGTTTAAAACTCGTTTCTTTTGGCGTTGAACTCGATTCAGTAAACGAGCTGAGTGTCAATTTGATTGTTTCGTCTAAAGGTTGGAAATAAGGCTCTTGTTTTTCTGGAAGTACTTCTTCTTGTCCCATTACGCCATAGTAACCCATGCCATCTTCATAAGGATAAATCATATTTTGTCCTTCCGGACGGCGGGTATCCTTAAAGAGATACGCAAAGTCAGCACCGACTAAAACGTCTGTTGTTTGTGTGGAAGTTGACGATTGAGGAAAGATCCCTTCTTCTAAACCTAAATATTCTTCATTGATTAAATCTTTCGACATTCCGACAATTGGACAATAATCTGCTTGATAGATGTCATTTTTGGCAGAGACTTTCGCTTGTAAATCATCGAGTTGTAAAAGGGGAGAAACAACTTTGACGTGTTCAATCGCTTTAAACTCTAAAAGCTTTTCGTCATTAATCGCATTGGTTGTAGAGGAAGTTGTTCCTGTTGTGGTATTGCTTGTTGAACCGAAATTTTGGTTGTTGTAGATCGTGATTTTGGTGATGTCACCCATTCCTTCAATCATCGATTGTTGGGATTCTGATAAACCAAAGCCAATCGAGACCATGATCAAAATCGACATACAGCCAACAACTACTCCTAGTGAAGTGAGAATTGTTCTTGTTTTATGCCGTCTCAGATTTTGTAGAGCACTAAGTAGGCGATCTGTAAACTTCATGATTATTCCTCTACATTTTCATCGTGAGAAGAAGTTGGTGTTTCTTGTTTTGGAGTAGGTGCAGGTTGTGCTTCTTGTTTTGTTTCTTGTTGTTCGATTTCTAAATCTTCTTTTTTAAACCAATCGATCTCTTCGTTTTCTTTTTCGGCTTCGCTGACTTTATTTGTTTTCTTTTTGCGTTTTTTAAACCACCAGAAGCCACCGCCTAAAGCAACAATGAGAATTACACCAACAATCCACATCCAGTTATGACTTGATTGTTCTTCTAATTGTGGATCCATGGGATCCATCATTTCTGGAGGGAGTTCTGGTTCTGGCATAGCCATTACGGTTGGCTCATATTTGAATTCTCGTTTCTTTTCGTTTCCATCAGCATCTTCGTAAGTCACAATGATTTTAAATGGTGTTGGTCCCTCTTGGGTTGTTGTGAAAATGGCATCGATTGTGCCAGAGCGTCCGGATTCAAAGTTACCTAAGTTTTGCACAGGTTGTAGTGCATCGACATCGCCTTCGATTTTGACTGCTACATTGTAGAGTGTTCCTTTTCCTTTATTCACGTAAGGGAAGCTTAATACGTTTTCCATACCAACTTGCATTTCAGGAAGTGTCGGTTCGGTGATTTCAAAACGTTCAGGTTGGGTAACTGGAATTGCGATCGTTTCACTTCGCGTAATTTCCATACGTTGATTTTGATCAATATATTCATAACGGAAATTCACTCCAATTGTTGGCGAACTATTTTCGCCTTTACCTGTCGCTCGAAGAGTGATGTTTTGGGTGATGTTATGGCGTGGTTTAAGTGTTTCAAAGTAGAACGTATTACTGGAGTTCGCAATCGAAATACCTTCAGCTGTTTCTAAAGACATCACGATATTTTCGACCGCTAATGCTCTAGAGGTATTCATAAAGTTAATGGATAAATCAAAAGTTTTACCGGCTTGGACACTCGTTCCGCCATAGGAATAGTTATCGATAATTAAATTAGGTGCGGCAGCGGCTGGTTTTGGTGCTTCTGGCGCTGTATCGCCAGGATCTTCATTAGGATCGCCACTAAATTCATTCCATCCTTCTACCGAATCCGATTGTTGATCTCCACCTTCTTGCGGTGCTTCCGGCATTGGAGGGGCATCTGGCGTTGGATTTGAATTATCTGTTGCGACAATGGGGATTGAACCATTGATGCCCGGTTTTTGGGCTGCAGGATAAGTAATAGCCCAAGATACGTTATTGCCAGGTCCGAGCCATTTCGCATTTTTAAATAAGACTTCAATTTGGAATGGATCATTGGCATTGGATAACAGTTTAACCGTCCCGGCATCAGCGCAAAAGTCAGATTTAAGGAGATCCGCTTGCACGCTTTTGATCACTTGTCCAACTTTTAATTCATCTTTTTGGACTGCTTCATGCGTAAGCCATCCTGTTGATTTGAAGACCATGCGAATGGTATACGGACTTGCCGGATCCCATTGATAAACGGGATTGTTTTGACTATCGAGAACATCGCAAACTAATAAGTTGAGAGATCCCGTTGTTGGGGCAAGTTTTGCGTGAATAGGGGTATTGATTGTAGGTTGAAGAATAGGGGTCAGTCCCAAAGCAAGGCTGACACTAAGTAATGAGGTCATGATTGGATGCTTCATAATTCTATTGCTTTCTAAATCCAATTAGGGATTGATGGATCAAACGAAATTCGTTTTGTGTGTTTATCTTTGAGGTTAGTTGTTGACGCTTAGATTTCAACGAGATTTAAAGGTTGATCTTTGCTTGGAAATTCTTCTTTGATGATGCGACCATCTTCAATGGTGACAATATGATCAGCATAACGAGCAGCCATAGCTGAGTGAGAAACCATCACAACGGTTTGATTAAATCGTCTTGAAAACGTCCGGATCATTTCGAGAGCTTCTAAAGAAGATTTTGAATCGAGGTTTCCTGTTGGTTCATCGGCAAAAATCACGTAAGGCTTTGTGACAAAGGCGCGGGCAATCCCGACACGCTGTTGTTGTCCCCCTGACATTTGGGAAGGGTAGTGATTCATTCTATTTTCGAGTCCGACCATTTTTAATAAACCTTTGGCAACATATTCTCGTTTTGATTTAGATACACCTTTAAACATCAATGGCATTGCGACATTTTCTAGTGCATTTAATGCGGGTAGAAGATTATAAGACTGAAAAATAAATCCCGTATTTTGTTGACGAAATAAGGCAAGCTCTGATTCGTTGAGTTGGTTGATTACAACGCCATGAATCCGAATGCCGCCTCGGGTAGGTTTTTCTAGTCCGGCGAGTAAGTTTAAAAGGGTACTTTTTCCCGAACCAGAAGGACCAAATATACAACAAATTTCACCTTGAGCGATATTGAGGTCAATATGATCTAAAGCGACAACAGGATCGTCTTCAACAGGGTATTCTTTGCGTAAACTGCGAACCTCAATCATAGGTGGATGAGAAGACATAATGTTCCTTTCGCTATTGTTTGGATAGATATGAAATCATCAAGAGAACATGATTATATCTATCGAAAGTCATACAAGTATGCATGTTTGAATATACATATTGTACATGAGAACAAATTAAATAGTTATTATTAAATTCTAAAGCGTGCAATGTAATGTTGAAAATGAATCTTGTGATTTGCAGTGCAAAAAAGATGATTTTGATGAGCTGGAATACAAACCCCAAAGAATAATGCGATTAGAAGCTTGAAAAATATAAAGATTGATTAGAGAATGAATCGATAGAATTAGGCTCATAGGCCTGTTCTTTTTTTTCTTGAATGGCTCATGTATAATGAGGGCAATGAAAAGGACGAATTGACAAATGTATAAACGAGTTTTATTGAAATTGAGCGGAGAAGCTCTTTCATCAAAAGAAAACAATCTTGAACCAGCAGTATTAAAAGAGCTGGCTATTGAATTAAAAAGAGTGAAAGAAACAGGCGTTGAACTTGCGATTGTCGTTGGGGGTGGAAACTTCATTCGAGGAAAACAAATCCAAGATATGGGGATGGACCGTACCCAAGCAGATTACATGGGAATGCTCGGGACAGTGATTAATGCCCTTGCAGTTCAAAACGCACTAGAAAATGAAGGCGTTGTAACACGTGTTCAAACTGCAATCGAAATGCAAAAAGTTGCTGAACCATTTATTTTACGCCGTGCGCTGCGTCACTTAGAAAAAGGACGCGTAGTGATTTTTGGAGCTGGAACAGGTTCTCCATATTTCTCTACAGACACAACAGCAGCACTTCGTGCAAGCGAAATTGGCGCAGATGTCATTTTAATGGCAAAAAATGGGGTTGATGGTGTTTATGATTCCGATCCAAAATTGAATCCTGAAGCGAAAAAATTCGATCGCCTCACTTATATGGACGTTTTAAACAAAGGTTTAAAAGTTATGGATTCAACTGCCATTTCTATGTGCATGGATAACGATGTCGATTTAATTGTCTTCAATATGAACGAAAAAGGAAATATTGAAAAAGCAGTTAGAGGCGAAGTTGAAGGAACAACAATCACTCAATAAAACAATAAAAAACAACAAGGAAAATTAAAAGGAGAAAACAACATGGCTGAATTTTTAGAAACTGCCGAACTCGAAATGGAAGAAACAATCGAGAACTTCGAAAATAACTTAAAAACAATCCGTACAGGACGTGCTTCTGCTGGGATGTTAGACCGCGTTCGTGTAGATTACTATGGTGAATTAACACCAATTAACCAAATGGCAAAAATCTCTGTTGTAGAAGGAACACAATTAGTGATCAAACCTTACGACAGAACAACAGTTAAAGATATTAACCATGCTATTTCTGCAGCTAACCTTGGCTTAATACCACAAGCTGAAGCTGATTGCATCCGTATTAACGTACCACCACTGACAACAGAACGTCGTAAACAACTCGCTAAAGAAGCTAAAAAATATGCAGATGAAGCAAAAGTAAACTTACGTAATATCCGTCGTAATGCGAATGACAAAATCAAAAAAGATAAAGAAATTTCTGAAGATACATCTAAAGAATGGTTAGATGAATGCCAGAAGTTAACTGATAAATTCGTGAAAAAAGTAGACACTTTGGCTGCTGCAAAAGAAAAAGATCTTCTCGAAGGATAAACGCAATAAAGCCCGAATAGGGCTTTTTTTTGAAAGGAAAGATTAGGATGTTAAACACACCGCAAACGGTCGCCATTATTATGGATGGCAATGGACGTTGGGCAAAAAAACAAAATTTGCCTCGTACTGCAGGACATAAAAAAGGTGCCGATCGCGTCCGCGATATTGCCTTAGAAGCAAAACGCTTAGGCATTCAAAAATTAATCCTCTATGCCTTTTCGACAGAAAACTGGAAACGTCCTGAAGACGAAGTTTCATACTTATGCAAACTTCCAGGATTGTTTTTTAATAAATTCATTCAAGAATTGATGGACAATAACATTCGCGTCACATTTGCGGGGGAATTAGAAAAATTCCCAGAAAATACCAAAGCAGTGATTCGAAAAGCAGTCAATCAAACAGCTGTCAATACGGGCATGGAATTATGTTTGGCAATCAACTACGGTAGCCAAAGAGAACTCGTTTTGGCGATGCAAAACTATGCCAACCAAGTGGCAAGTGGGCAAAGGGAAAACGATATTCAAGAACAAGAGGTCAATGAATTGCTTTTTGTTCAAGAAAATGTGGATTTGATGATCCGCACAAGTGGCGAATGTCGCATTTCCAATTTCTTATTGTGGCAAATCGCTTATGCGGAATTGATTTTTACGCCGACACCATGGCCAGATTTTGATGAACAAGCATTGCAACAGTGCATTGCCGAATATCAAAATCGCGATCGTCGTTTTGGAGGTCTAAGTAATGAAGACTAGAATTATTACCGCTTTGTTTATTATTGCGGTTGTCTTTTTTCCAGTTGTATATGGTAGCTGGGCACTTGAGGCATTAGGTGTTTTTATTGTTTGTGCTGGGGCTTATGAATGGCTCCATGCATTGGATGGATTTAAAACATGGGGAATCGGTGTCACGATTTTAGAAATCGTTTTAGTCCTACTAACACCGGTCGTTAAAGCCTATTACCCACAATTGTTATTTGCGTGGATTGCCCTTGGCATCGTTTCAATTTGGGTATTACCAATTTTTATTGAAAGTTTTTCCCAAACGAATGCCTTTGCGGCATTAACGTTCTTTGCGATTTTTGGCATATGTTTTTTATGCATGCAAGAGTTGATTTTAAAAGAACATCGTTATTTATGGACACTTTGTTTTGCAACTTATGGATCCGATAGTGGTGCTTATTTTTGCGGGCGCTTCTTTGGTAAGCATAAAATGAATGAACGAGTTTCTCCTAAGAAAACTTGGGAAGGATTTTTCGGGGGCTGGATCATTGGAATGGCACTATCTTGGGGATTGAGTTTATTCTATGTTCAAGAATTAAATTACACATTAAATCTTGCTATTTGCGTACTGGCACCTGTGTTTGCTGAACTTGGTGACTTATGCTTCTCCAGCTTTAAACGCGAATATAAACTTAAAGACTTCTCCAATCTATTACCTGGACATGGTGGAGTATTAGACCGCGTCGATTCATTATTGATGAACTTTATTTTATTTGGCATTCTTTCAGCAGTATTGTAGTAACAAATGGAATTGCTGGATTTTAATTGCCGTTTAAGTCTTAGGCTTGATTGTTAGATTGAAAATATTTTAGTATTTTTGCGTCAAACAAAGACAGAAACTCTTTTTAGACATAGAAAGGTTTGATGAAATGAATTTTCTGACAGGGATACTCGCATTCATTTTGATGTTGTTTGTCATTGTGATCATTCACGAAGCGGGACATTATTTCGCAGCTCGTGCTTGTGGTGTTTACGTCCATGAATTCTCATTTGGCGTAGGACCTAAACTTTGGCAAAAACAAGGGAAAAACACTCTCTTTTCTTTACGTGCCCTTCCTTTTGGCGGATCCGTTTCGATTGCGATGGATGTTGACGTAGATGAAGATGATGAAGATCAATGGTTGAATCAAGTTCCCGAAAACCAACGACTCAACAACAAGCCTGTTTGGCAACAAGTTTTTGTGATGAGTGCCGGTGTCATCATTAACGTCTTATTTGCCTGGTTGTTGATGAGTTCACTGATTATGGTTCAAGGAACTGTCGTCGATTCGCCAAAACCGATTGTTTATGAAGTCATCGATAATTCACCAGCCGCTAAAGCAGGACTGGTTTCAGGAGATACAATTCTGCAAATTATGGCTGAAGATGGCAGTAGTGTTAAACCCAAAACACAAGATGATGTGGTTGAGTTTTTACAATACAATACAGGCGCAAACGAATATAAAATTTTACGTGGCGATGAAACATTTAGCGCGACAATGACTGCGCAATATGATGAAGAATCACAGCGTTACATGTTAGGGTTCACTTCCCAATCCACGATTCGTGAAGTTGGCTTTTTTGAATCATTTGTGGTTGGCGCAAAACAACTGTGGAATGATACGAAAATGATGGGTCGCTCATTATTACAGCTTTTCCAATTAAAAGGACTTGAGAATCTCTCGGGGCCAGTTGGGGTATATAAAGTGACAGAACAAGTGGTTTCCTATGGATTCTTATCGTATTTAAGCCTCTGTTCTTTGATTTCTTTGAATATTGGTTTATTCAATTTACTACCTATTCCATCATTAGATGGAGGACGCATTTTGATTACTTTATTTGAAGCAATCTTTAAACGAAGGATCCCACAACGCTTTTTAGAATATTTATTATTAGGAAGCTTTGCATTGTTGATTGGATTAATGATCTTTACAACTTATATGGACATTGTCCGCTTTTTCTAAATCTATGCATCTTTACTCAATTGAAGTAGAGATGCTTTTTTATTCTGATCGGTAATGAGTAAAGAGTATATGTGTAAAAACCATATAAATGGTTTAAGTATAGTATGAATTAGATAATTGACAAAATAGCGGGGGGGGTAACCTGAAATCACAATGATTATATTTAATGATGATAATCGTTGGGAAAGAAGAGAAGAACATAATGAAAATGAAAAAATGGATGGGTGCCTGCTTAATGGCATCTATGGTTTTAACCCAATCACCAGTCAGCGTATTGGCAAATGAATTTGAAGTAGTTAATGAATCAGAAGTGAGTCAAACAACGAATTCCATTCAACAAGCCATCGACAATGCAAAAAATGGAGACACAATTCAAATTCAGGGAGAACAAACGGCAAGTATTTCTATTCCAGATAGTAAGAAATTAACTTTGCAATTTGCAAAAGGAGCTAGATTAACGAACGAAGCTAACAAAGATACGATTACAATTGGACAAAGAGCAACTGTAACAATTACTGGAGAGGGAACTATTCAAAATACATCTCATGCAAAAGCTGCTCTAATTAATAATGGGACTGCCGTTTTAGATGGCGGGATTAAACTTGATCGCCCAAATGATCATGATCAAAATGGATCAGTAGCACGTAACTCTTATTACACAGCTGTGAATCATGGTACATTGACAGTTTATCGAGCAACAATCAGCAATGTGGGTGATTTTTCATCTTGCGTTGAAAACGGTTGGTTTAGTTCAAAGGATATTCCAGATAGTGGAAAAGCTGTCGCAAAACTTACGATTAATGATGGTGCATATATTAGTGGTGGTATAAACTCCATTAAAAACGATGAAAATGGTGAGTTAACGATCAACGGTGGTACTATTACATCTAATCATCAATATGCCATTATGAACTGGAATAAAGCAGAGATTAAAGGCGGATATATTGAAAATAATAATCCAAATGCAGGAGCAAAAGCAGCCATTTATAACGGTAACGATTCCGCTACTTCGATTGGCAAACTAACAATTTCTGGTGATGCAGTGGTTAAAGGTGAAACTGCAGTTTTTACTAAGAGTGTTGCAAAAGATGGTGGCTTAACAATTAGTGGTGGTGAAATCAAAGGTAAACTGAATGTTGCTCAAAGTTCTTCAGTCACTGTAAACGGCGGTAATTTTACTGAAAAATTACCGGAAGGGATTAAACCAAGTGGCAATGTTCACGTACATACAATCAAAAAAGTAAGCAAAGATCCAACTTGCACAGAACCTGGCGTTGAAGAACATTATGAATGTACTGTATGTCATAAAACTTATTTAGACGAAAAGGGATTAAACGATTTAGCAAAGCCAACGGAAATCCCTGCAACTGGACACACTTATACTTGGGTGATTGATAAAGAACCGACTAAAGATGAAGCAGGTGCTAAATATCAATATTGCGTAGTTTGTCATCATAAAACAGATCCTGTTTCCATTCCAGCCATTGGATATACAGAAAAAGTAGAAAATGCGGTTTATCGTGCATACAATCCAAATAATGGGGAACACCTCTATACAACTAATTATGATGAATTCATGCATATCACAAACATTGGATGGCATGATGAAGGTGTTTCATTCATGACTGAAGCAAATAAAGAAGGAAATCCTGTCTATCGTGTTTATAATCCAAATAGTGGATTGCATCATTACACAACAGATGAAAACGAAAAGAATACTCTTGTTTCTCTAGGATGGCACGATGAAAAAGTTTCATGGTATGCATCTAAAAAACCACAGAGTGCACCAGTATTCCGTGTTTATAATCCAAATGGTGGTCAACATCATTACACGATGAATCAACAAGAAAAGAATGCATTAGTTTCTTATGGTTGGCATGATGAAGGTATCGCCTTCCGTACTTCATTAGTTCCAACAAAATAAGGTTGAATCATCATAAGCTAAAAAGTTTTGTATTCAAACAATCAATTGAATCGCTTAAACAAAATTTGATTTCTATTTAATAAGCTGAAAAGCCTGGCTACATTCGCATTTGCGATTAAGCCAGGCTTTTATGCGCTTGAATGATCTTGAAGAATCAATCTTTCAAAATATAAAAGGACTGAGCGAGCAGTCCTAAAAATTTTATCAAAATCAGTTCGTACTAGTATTTGTTAAATGTAGAGTAAAATGCCCCAAAGGAAGATTAAGGAGGCAGCCGCAATCATTAAATGCCAAATGAAATGACAATAAGGTTTCTTTTTCGCATAGAAGATGGCGCCTATTGTGTAACATAAACCACCGGCTAAAAGATAGAAAACGAAATTCCAACCGGTTTGAGCAATGATAATCGGTAAGACAAGAACTGCTAACCAACCCATAGACATATATAGGATCATAGAGATAGCCGGATGAGCATATTTGGAAATACTTTTGAGAAGAATGCCGATAATCGCTAATAACCATTCAACAGCTAATACGATTTTTAACATGTAGTGATCGACAATTCCTAAACAAATTGGAGTGTATGTTCCGGCTATTGCCAATAAGATGGAGATATGATCGAGCTTACGGAAAACAAGTTTCCATTTTGTGTCATAAGGCATGATGTGATAGAGACAACTACCACCAAACATGGCGATCATACAAATTCCATATATGCCCATGCCAACTACACCAATCCACCCGTCTTGTAAATAGGCATAGACGGAAAGAAAGGGTAGCGCAAAAAGATAGAGAAACATCATGACGCCATGACTGACGGCATTGCCGACTTCTTCACGGAACGTCAAATGATACGTATTTTTCATCAGCTGTGGTTGTTGTGATGAATGATGAATTGTCTTTTCCATATAAGTCCTTCTTTCTAGTGTTTATTATAATGAGATCTAGTATTAAAAACTAGATAAAAGCATAGAACGAACTTTTCATATGAAATATGAAAACATTATATTATCTTTATCATGCCACGATTATTCAGTGGTTGAAATAAAGATGCCAAACAAATCGTTACGGTTTATCAATATTGCTCAAAATCGAAAAGGATCAGGATTTTTTTGATGCAAAAACAGATCGAGTTGGATGAAAAACTTTGATGATTTGAAAAATATCTAATCTTAGATCGCATGGATCTTATTGGAAATTTGAGAAATACGCGTTGACGTGAGAAAATAACAAAACGAGTCCAAAAAACACGAAGATCTTTTCATGTTCAATTCTATAAGAAGAGGAACAAGAAAAGAGATGTTTTTGGATTTGAAGATAGAACAGAAAGGAAGAGCCTGGATGTTTTTAAAACGAATTGAACTATCCGGATTTAAAAGTTTTGCGAATAAAACTGTGATTCAATTTGATCAGCCATTAACAGGGATTGTTGGTCCGAATGGCTGTGGAAAAAGTAATATCACCGATGCGATTCGCTGGGTTTTAGGGGAACAATCCGCTAAAGCATTGCGATCCGGACAATCTCTAGGAGACATCATCTTTGCCGGATCAGAGTCTAAAAAAGCAGTCAATATGGCGCGGGCGACATTAGTCTTTGATAATACGCAAAAAATATTTGATTCACCATATGACGAAATTGAAATTACGAGACAGATTTCGCGTGGTGCTTCCGAAATCTCCAACTACATCAATAAAACGCCATGTCGTTTAAAGGATATCCAAGATTTGGTCATGGATACCGGTCTTGGTCGAGATTCATTATCGATTATTTCGCAAGGGAACATTTCTTCATTTGCGGATGCTAAGCCAGAAGAAAGACGTTTGTTGTTTGAAGAAGCAGCGGGTGTTGCCAAGTATAAAAAGCGCAAACGTGTATCGCTTGCCAAACTTGAAAATGTCAAAAATAACTTAGACCGAGTCCAAGATTTAATTGATACCCACAAAGATCAAGTTGATGTCTTAGAAGAACAAGCAAAAGATGCGATCAAATATATTGAAGCAAAAGAAGAACTTGCTTCGATTGAAATTTCTGTTCTTGCGATTCGCATTGGTGAATTAAAAGAACAAGAATTGGCAATTCGCCAAGATTTGGAACAGTTGAACTATCAGCTGATTCAACAAAATGCTGCAGGTCAAAAAGCGGATGATGAATTAGAGACATTATCCAAACGAATTTTAGAATTAGATGGCCAATTAGCACGAATGCAACGTGAAAAATCGCAATGCATGGAAGAATCGATGCAACTGCAAAAACAAAAAGCAATTTTAGATGAACGGCGAAAGAACTTGTTGTCGAGTGAGGATGAACAAGCTAGACGCCAATCGTTAATTGAATTGTTTGGCGAAGCAAAGTTTGAATATGAAGACCGCCGCAATCGTTTAAACCAAGCGATCGTTTCTTTACAAGGAAAAGAACAACAGCTGTCACGTGCACGCAATGAATTACAAGGTTATGACAGCCGTCGGCAACTGCTACAAAATGAATTACATCATTTAGAAAATGAGTTGGCGGGAATTGAATCGCGAATTGCTCATCCACCGTATCGCAACCATGGCGTGCAAGCGGTGATGAAAAATCAAGATCGATTAGCCGGCATTCATGGTTTGGTGAGTGAACTTTTAGAATGCGATGACGAATATTTATCGGCCATCACAACGGCGCTATCTAGTGCTTCTGAACAAATTGTTGTCGATAACGAAGGTTGTGCAAGAGCGGCCATTAACTGGTTGAAACGTTCGCAAAGTGGACGAGCAACGTTTTTACCGTTGAGCGTTTGCAAGGCGAGAACACTTGCCGATTGGCAACAACAAATTGCTAAACAATCAGCGGGAATTTTAGGGGTTGCGAGCGATTTTGTACGTTGTTTGGATGTGTATGAACCTTTAAAAATGCGCTTATTAGGTTCAATTTTAGTGGCTCGTGATTTGGAATGTGCCAACGATGCAGCAAGAAAACTCAAACAAAGTGTCAAAATTGTGACCCTTGGTGGCGATGTCGTTCATGCTGGTGGGGCAATGACGGGTGGTTCCATGCGTCAACAATCCAATCCGATTCCGGCATTGAAAAAAGAAAAAGCACGTCTAGAAGAAGCGATCCAACAAAAACGATTTGATTTGCAAGATATGCAAGAAAAAATCGCAGGCATCACTCGTGAGGTTGAACAATTCACCAATGAAGTGATGCAAAGTCGAATTGAGAAAGAAAAACTCGATAACTTTGTGCAAGTTAAACGAGAAAAGTATCAAAGTTTACAACTGCAAATTTCGCAACTCGATCTTTCTGCAAAGGAAAATGAAGAAACGCGTAATCGGGCAAATGCGCAAAATGGTTTAATTGCCAGATTGTCCGAGTTACATCAACGTATGGATGAAATTGAAGGGGAACTCACTCGTTTGAGTGCCCAAAAACAAGAATGTTCCCAGCGCAGTAGTGAACTCAATGATTTATTGCGCACAAGTCGTCGTGAACAAAATGCACTTTCGAGTACAATCCAACAAAAAGAATTGGAGCTTGCTCGAATTGAAACCCGCTTAGAACAAAATCTTTCTCGTTTGTCTGCGGATTATGCCTTAACGTATGAAGCCGCATTAGAACAGAAAAAAGAAGTGGACGTTGATGCGGCAGATAGTCGGATTAAAACGTTGCGCAAAACCCTCAGTTCTTTGGGCAATGTCAATTTGGCTGCGCCCGATCAATTAAAAGAAATTAAAGAAAAATACGAGTTTTTAGTAAGTCAAAAAGAAGAACTCGAACAAGCAAGCAAACAAATTTTAGAAGCAGTCGATGAAATGGATCAGACCATGACGGTTCAATTCGAAGAGATGTTTAATCGCATTAACGATTGCTTGGATGAAGTGTTTAAAGCAATGTTTGGGGGCGGTAAAGCGAAACTCGTTTTATGTGATCCTAACGATTTGTTGAATACAGGTGTGGATGTCGATGTTCAACCTCCGGGAAAAGCAGTTAAAAATATGTCTACTTTTTCTGGGGGAGAAAAAGCATTAATTGCGATATCTGTACTGTTTGCTATATTAAAAGCAAGAACAGTTCCTTTATGCATTTTTGACGAGGTAGAAGCAGCGCTTGACCAAGCGAACGTTGAACGCTTTGCTAAATATCTATCGAATTTTAAAGATCAATCGCAATTTATTACTGTTACCCATCGTCCGGGAACGATGGAACAATGCGATACGTTATATGGCGTGACGATGCAACAAGATGGGGTCAGCCAAGTTTTAAAAGTGATGCTCAAAGATGCAACAGAAATGAGTAAGTAGGTGAATAGATATGGCTTTTTTTGAAAAGATAAAATCGAAATTTGTTCGTTCTCAAGATAAAGACAAATATTTGACTGGATTATCCAGAAGCCGCAAGAGTTTTGGAGATCGCATTCGTGCGCTCTCTAATTCATTCCATGGGGTAACGGATGAATTATTAGAAGAAATTATGATTATTCTTCTTGAAAGTGATATGGGCATCCATACCGCACAAAAAGTAGTTGAACTTTTTGAAGAACGATCGAAAGAAATCAAAAACTATGACTCAATGGAAGATTACTTAATCTCTATTCTTTATGATTTCTATAATCCTGAACAAGACGAAGATTGGTCTTTGCAAGAAGAAGGACCAACAGTCATTATGATGGTCGGCGTCAATGGTTCAGGGAAAACGACAACAACCGCAAAATTGATCCAATATTTCCAAGAACTTGGAAAAAAACCAGTAGTTGCTGCTGCCGATACATTCCGTGCGGGAGCTGTGGATCAAATTGAAATTTGGGCAGAACGTTTAAATGCTCCATGTGTTGCGGGAAAAGAAAAACAAGACCCAGCAAGTGTTATTGTTGATGGTTGCAAGTATGCCAAAGAACATAACATGGATGTCTTGATTTGTGATACAGCAGGACGTCTACAAAACAAGCTGAACTTGATGCGCGAATTAGAAAAAATGAGTCGCGTTGCGGGAAAACAAATCGAAGGAGCGCCACATGAAACATGGCTCGTCCTCGATGCAACAACTGGCCAAAACGGAATTAGTCAAGCTAAAGAATTTATGGAAGTCACTCCAGTATCGGGCATCATTTTGACAAAAATGGATGGAACTGCTAAAGGTGGTGTCGTGATGGCTATTCGCGATCAATTGGGATTACCAGTACGCTTTTTAGGTTTGGGTGAAAAACCAGCTGATTTACGCCCATTTGATTTATCGAGCTATTTAATTGGAATTACCAAAGGTTTGGAAGAAGAATAATGATTTCGCATATTCAAGCCAATTTGTTGTTGGATCAATACGAAGCGTTTTTATCTCCGCGCCAACAAGAAGTTTTAGAACTTTACTTTCAAGAAGATCTTTCTTTAAAAGAAATTCAAGAAAACTTGGATATTTCTAAAGCTGCAGTTTATGATGCACTAAAAAAAGGGGTGGCGATGATGGAGGATTTTGAGTCTAAGCTTCATTTGGTTGATAAACAAAACCAACTGCGCCAATTTCTAAAAGAACATCCTGAATATACAGAACAACTCGGCAGTCTATTCGATTAGACTGCTTTTACTTTGCTCAAAAAGCGATTTGTGTATTTTGCGTATGAAGATTGATTCAAGCTGAACACTTTTCTAACGTAAGAAAATGAGATATGTTGTCTATACATAATCTCATGTATTTAATAAATCAACAGAAATAAGAATATTTTTATGTCTATACAATATTGGTGATTGTTTGTGAAAAAAGAATAAAGTACATTCAAAAAGGAATAATCGCGTTACAATATACAAAAAGGAGATAACAATGGAAAATTCATATCCACATTTATTTTCGCCAATTAAAATTGGCAACAAAGTAGCAAAAAATCGCATTTTTATGCCACCTTTATCCACGAATTTAGGAGACCATGGCTATGTCACAGATGAGTTGGTTGAGCACTATAAAGCACGTGCAAAAGGCGGCGTAGGTTTATTTGTGACCGAAGTTGTGACAGTAGAACCTACCTATGTTTATTTACCTGGCGATATGTCAATCTATGATGATTCATTCATCGAAGGTTGGAAAAAACTCGTTGATGGTGTTCATGAATATGGAGCACTGATTTTGCCACAGTTATTTCACCCGGCTTATATGGCATTTCCAATTCCGGGAACACCACGTTTAATCGCGCCTTCTTTTGTCGGACCATACTATGCAAAAGAAGCACCTCGTCCAGTGACGAAAGAAGAATTAAAAGTCATTATTCATCAGTTTGGTCAAGCCGCTTTACGTGTAAAAAAAGCAGGTGGGGATGGTGTAGAAATTCACGCTGCGCATGCCCATGGTTTATTGGGTGGCTTTTTATCACCACTTTACAATAAGCGAACAGATGAATACGGTGGCGATATTCATGGCAGATTAAGATTGACTTTAGAAGTCATTGAAGAAGTCCGCAAAGTTTGTGGAGAAGATTTTATTATCGATGTACGCATCTCTGGAGATGAATATACAGATGGCGGATTGAATATGAATGACATGATCTATGTCTCTAAAGAGCTGGAAAAAGCGGGCGTTGATATGCTCCATGTTTCTGGCGGAACAACAATTGCGCGTGGAAGTTCCATTCCTGCTCCAGGAACAAAAATGGGATCCCACTCGGCATTATCAGAAGAAATCAAAAAATATGTTCATATTCCTGTAGCAACAGTAGGTCGTATTGTTGAACCATGGCTTGCGGAAGAATTAATTGCGAATGGGAAAGCGGATGTTTGCATGATTGGACGTGCCAATCTTTGTGATCCAGAATTTGCGAATAAAGCAAGAGAAGGAAGAGAAGATGAAATTCGACCATGCATCGGTTGCTTGCGTTGCTTAAATGGAATTATGTTTGGTAACCGTGTTTCTTGTACGATCAATCCTTCATTCGAATTAGAAAATGAAGATACATTACCAGAAGCACCAGTCAAGAAAAAGGTCTTAGTCATCGGTGGGGGCGTTGCCGGTATGGAAGCTGCTTATGTAGCCCATAAAAAAGGTCATCATGTTGTTTTATGTGAAAAAGAAGATGAACTTGGGGGATTAACTCGTTTGGCGGCTGTGCCAATTGGTAAGCAAGATTTAACGAAAGTCATCCAATTTATGCAACGTCGTCTTGAGCGTTATGGTGTTGAAGTTCGTTTGAATTGCCTAGTAACTTCAGAAATGCTCGCAAATGAATTTAAAGATTATGAAGTCATCGCATCAACAGGGGCAAAACCAGTTGTAATCAATGCGTTTACTTCATTTAAACAAACAATGACTGCAGATGATATTTTAGCGGGACGTGCTTTCCCAGGTAGAAATATCGTGATTTTAGGTGGCGGTAGCGTAGGTTGTGAAACAGCCGATTACCTTGCTCCAATTGTTAATGACCGATTCCCACGCAACCGCGTGATCACGGTTTTAGAAATGATGGATGAAGTCATGATGAAAGAAAGTGGACCGGGTCGATCCTTACTTGTACAACGCATGATGGCAAAAGGAATCAATATGCTTTGTAAAGCAAAAGTCGATCGCGTTGAAGAAGACAAAATCTACTACACGCAAAATAATGAACAACATGTTATTGAAGATGCTGATACATTAGTTTTTGCGACTGGATATCGTAGCGATCCAGCAATGGAAGAAATGCTCAAAGAAGCCGGAAATCCATATCATCTAATCGGAGATGCCAAACAAGCTCGATCCATTAAAGATGCGATTTTCGAAGGATATGACGTAGCGAAACAAATTTAAAGACGGAGAGTATATTTATAAAATGATTAGATGAAATCTCACGTTCAATCGAATACTTCGAAAACGTATGACCAAGTTTAGGTGTAAATGTGCAACTTAATCGCGAATGCACCAAAGAGATCATGAATGAAGCTGATGCCGTGATTTGTGCTATTGGTGCTCATGATTTTGCATGACCAATTCCAGGCGACGAATACTGCAACGAATGAAGATTTTACAATCGATTGCGATATGGTCGTTATGGCTGTTGGTTCCAAGAAAAATACATTAGATGTTGAAGGCATGAACACACCAATTTGGTATGTAGGGGATTGCTCAAAAAGATAGAACCGAAAGCATTGCTGAAGCGGTACGTTCGGGCTATTATGCAGCAAATGAAATCTGATGCTTTAAACTTGTTTTTCTCTTTAAATTGAAAGATGTCTAGTTACAAGATCTTATTTGATCTCGTTAGACATCTTTTTGTTTTTTACGATGAAATGTTCGTAAGCGTCAAATGAATGACGGGTATTAAGATGAATAGCCTTTTGAGATAATT
>Kenny_p2__coassemble_687_pt1 | contig 38301 bp, 32 predicted proteins | sample Kenny_p2__metabat2_low_PE_018 | metagenome-assembled genome bin Kenny_p2
GATTTTCAATCAAAAGGGAGTTCTCGTTCAATTTTCGTTCGTGAATTCCTTTTTTAATTGGAATAAAAAGAAAGACTGACTATTCTCTTCCTTTTTGAAAGTGTAGTCAGTCTTTCTGATTTCAATATCTTGAGAAAACAAAACTATTGTTTTTGACCGCAGTTTGGACAGAATTTAGCATCTGGAGAGATTTGTTTTCCGCAATTTGAACAGAAACGTGTCGTTGGTTTTGGCGTTCCATCTTCTGGGCAGAATTTACCATTGCATGGATTTCCACAAGTTGGACAAATCCAAGTCGTGTCGTTTGTTGTTGCTGGTTTGGCTTGAGGTTGACTTACTTGTTGAGCCATTTTGGCTTGAAGTAAACCTTGTGCATTCATGCCTTGGCCACCAGCTAAACCCATGCCCATAAATCCATTCACCGCACCATTCGCATTGGCAGCAGCATTTTGCATTGCTTCATTTTGCGCATTGATCATCGAACCAAATGCCATATCGACATTAGATAAAGTTTTCGCATTTTCTAATTGAGCAACGCGCTTTGCATCCTCTGGATTGAGTTCAGGCGTTAATGCAACTTTGACCAATTCAATTCCCCGTGATTCAAGCCATTCTTCTTTTAGTGCTTCATTTAATGCATGCGCTAAATCTTCATCATGTAAGTAAATATCTTGATAACCATTTGTACAAAGTGGTGCAATCCGTGCTAAAGCAGCTTGGATTTTAGGGATCATTTCCATGCGCAATTGCTCGGTGATCTCATTTTTTCGATATTTAACAGATGGATCCATAAGCAACTTTTCATAAAAAGTTGCAGGATTTGAAATTCTAAACGTATAGTAGCCATGAACGCCCATTAAAAGACGAGTATTTAAATAATTGTCTATAAATGGAACTTTCCCTGCACCGACAGGGTTTTCTGCAATTTCTTTTAAATTGATATAAATCAAATGACAAGTGTTTGGGGAGTGTCCACCGTATGTAAAACGGTCTTTCACCATTTTCCAGACATTATCCCAGTTTTTAGAGCCACCGTTTAATAACGAAGGTTCGGCATTTGTATCATAAATATATTGTCCTGTTGTTTCTTCCGTATCAGCAATGACAAAGTCGTGAACTTTTCCATTTTCGATTAACAGAGCCGCTTGATTGATGCCGACATTAAAAACTGAACCGTCAGTTAAAACAGTCGTTTCGCGACCATTTTTCACGGTTGCCGGAGCAGCAAGGATATCGTTGGATAGTCCTTGACAAATTAAAACTTCTTTGGGCTGATCAGTATAAGCAGAACCTGCTGCTTGCAGCCCCCATCTAATGATTCCCATAATTGATCCTCCATAAAGATCATCCGGATATATCCAGGTTAAATTAAATATAACATATCCAAACATAATGTTTATCTTGATTATTCTTATTGTTTCCTAAAATCATTCAGTAGACTTTTCATCTTTCTTTTACAGCTTTTTTATCTTTTCTTAATGTATAGAACGTTTATTATGTTGCCCGAAAGTGTGTTTTTAAACTTGCGGCAAAAAACTGATACAAATCACGCAAGAGATTTAAAAACAATCAATAATTTGATCATTTAGACGAATAAAATTATTAAACAAATATTTTTCAAAAAATACATGGAATTTATGAATTTCTTCCTTGAGATAAATATTTATCCTCATAAAATAACACTCGAACAGACACCTAAACTTGTTCAAATCAATAGATCAATTGGAATAGGACAGATTGTCGTTTATCGATTCCCTATCTTGCATACGTTTATGCATTTACTTCATTCAAACAACTGCCGGCATTGATTGAATCTAATTGGTCTTTTCATCTTGTTGCAAAGGAGAACAACAGTCCATGACCCCCATTTTAAGCTCTACCAAAATGATTCAACAATTAGCGAATCCTCTATTCAAACAAGACTTAGTGAAAAAGCACGAGTTTTACCAATGCATTTATCCGATTTTAGATGATCTATATATCCCGGATAAATCGTATCACGATCCTCATCCACCATACTTTTCAATTATTAATGATCATTATGGTTATCAAGAAGATGATCCCATGACTCCAGAACGTTATGAATTTGAAACAACAGAAGCCTACTATCGCATACGTCAATATAAAAAGGAACTTGCGATGCTATGTAATGAAACAGAAAAAAATATGGCTATGCGAAATCATGATCCTTACCTTTCGGATACTGAATTTCGACAATTTGTCCTTCTTCGTTATTTACGCAATCTGACAATCAATCATCTAAAAGAACTAGGTTCTAGGTATCCTTTTACTTCATATGAATCCTATCTTGAAATTTTTAACGATAAGATCGTTGACTATCTTTATGGAATGAGTATTACATTTCGTAAAATCGGTGAACCCGAGCATGTTTTACATTTTTTAATGGATGTAAATTCGCAAAAAGTTATTAAATTTCATGAAATAGATCAACAAATCGTCGAACAAAGCGTACTTCAAACGATCGATCGCCTCGACATTATTAATACATTAATCGAATTAAATTTATTTGATTGGCATACTCGTTATGAAGCAAAACAAATTGACAATCGAATTGAACATGGAGGACAAGCAGATTGGCATTTGCACTTGTATTTTACTAAACGTAAAAATAGTGGATTTGATGTTTACGGCTCAGAAACTGTTCCTTGGAATTTCGTTCGACTAGCCAATATCTTAAAAGCGAATTAGTTCAAGTTATAAAATAAAAACGATAAAACTGAACGGATGACATCACTTAGTGATCTTAGATAGATCATTTTGTATTGAATTGTTTATAAAAAAACATGCATCAGAATGATGCATGTTTTTTTAGCATTTGACTTATCATGTATTTTTCTTATCTCTTTTTACAATAAAAATTGAGTAAATGGCGAATGTATTAGTTGAATTTAATTTTGGTTAAAAATGAGTTAAAACTATTTACCCGACTCTTATATTCGGTGTTATTGTGAAGAAAAATCAATAAGAAAATTCAAGAAGAGCTCATAACCTTAAAAGTTGATTTACCATGTCATTATCATTCTATCGTCAATCGACAAACATCTCTTTTAAAATATGTTTTTCCAATTGCGATTTAGCATCTAATAGCCATGGATGAATCACTTTAATTCCATGATCTAATAGATAATTTATATAAAATAGAGCAGCTTCTTCTAATGAACTCTCAAGTTGTTTTAACAGATCATCTAAATAAGGTGGATTGCCATTTTGATCCCAAGCGATTTTATCAGCTAAAAAGATGATAAAACTTCAATTCGATAGTTTTTTCTTAGTGTTGTATGGAATTCGATACTATCTAAATATGTGTATTTTTAATGTCGAAATATTCTTGTTAAAGATATCTTGAAATTTTTTGGTGGATAATTAAAGGAAAATAATATTCCTCAGCGACTAATTCAATTCCATATCGTTTTGCGAATAGCACTCTTTGATCGTTAGGATAGATTCCTCCTACATCATGAAGTAAAGCGGCAATATAAACATTATTTTTAATCTCTTTTCTAACGTGAAAGCGATTGGCTAATTCGACTGCATTATTGACTACTTGTAAAGAATGATTATAAATATGCATACATTCATTCTGTTCGAATAATTCTTTTATTCCATTTAATAAATAAATAGTCCATTCAGGGCGTCCTTTAAAATATAGGTTTCGATTAATCAATAAAAAAGAAGAAGTAAACTCATTACGAAGTACTTCTTCTCATATACTTTATAGATTAATATTTGTCGTTGCAACGTTTTTTCAAAGTTAAGCTTGGCTTGAACTTAGGTAATTTAGTTGCAGGGATTTCCATTTTTTCACGAGTAATAGGGTTGATGCCCATGCGGCTTTTACGATCAAAAATAGTGAATTTACCGAAACCAGTGATTTCAACAGTACCACCTGTGATTAAAGCTTCTTCCATTTCTTCGAAGATTGTGTTGACGATATCAGTCGCATCTTTTTTCTTAATGTGGTACTGAGAATATAATGTTTGAATCAAAGATTCTTTATTAACAAATTTTGTCATCGTATTTAAAACTCCTTCTTTAGGTTTCTTAGCATTAAATCATTAGCGCATTCTTTAGGTTCTTTGCCATTAAAAAGAATTTGATAAACTTCTTCACAAATTGGCATTTCAATATGTTCTTTGAGGGCAATGTCATGAACAACTTTTGCCGTACGAATTCCCTCGGTTGTTTTCGTGTTTGTTTCTAAAAAGTGACGTACATCATTTTCTTGACCAATTTGCTTTCCGGCTTGGAAATTTCGTGAATTTTCAGATGAACAAGTCACGATTAAATCACCTACACCAGTCAGACCAATGAAGGTTTCATGACGACCGCCAAAATGAGTACCAAAGCGGATCATTTCTTGTAAGCCACGCGTGATTAAAGCAGCTCGAGTATTATCTTTGTAACCCAAGCCAGCAATAATCCCACTTGCAATGGCCATGACGTTTTTGATCGCAACTCCGAGTTCAGAGCCAATTTCATCATCGCCTGTATAAATGCGTAAATAGTGATTGGAGAAAAGTTCTTGGACCGTTGACGCATCTATTAAAGATTGAGAAACAGCATCAATTGACGTTAATTGACGGACTACAACTTCTTCAGCATGAGAAGGTCCAATTAAGGAAACAACAGATTTTAGTTTTTCAGCTGGAACTACACGACGAATTACTTCACTCATTCTTTCGTCTGTTTTAGGGTTAAAACCTTTCGCAACATTGATCACAATTACTTGTTTTTCTAAATAGCTAGCAGCTTGTGTTGCGACAGATTCAATCGCTTGAGTAGGAACGGCAAGTAAGACAATATCTGCATCTTTTAAAACAGAATAGTCTGTTGTTGCGTGCAAATCTTTATTAAGTTCAACGCCTGGGAAATATTTGCTGTTACGATGATTTAAATTAATATCATTTACTTCATCTTGATTTACCCCGATAAGTTGAACGGGTTGTTGATTATCCGCAAGTACTTGGGCTAAAGCTGTACCCCAACTTCCGCTTCCAATAACTACAGTTTTCATATATTTATCTCTTTCTTGCCTGAATATTAATCGGTGTTCCTACAAATCCAAATGCTTCACGCAATTTATTTTCTAAATAACGTTTATAGGAGAAGTGGAACAATTCCGGTTCATTAACGAAAATTAAAATGTTAGGTGGAGCAACCGACACTTGTGATGCGTAGTAAATTCGCAACTGTTTTCCATTGTGTGGTTTTGGTGGGTTCATCATCTGTGCATCCATGATGACATCGTTTAATACATTCGTTGGTACACGAAGTGTACAAGATTCATGGACTTCATCGATTAAAGGCATTAAGTTTTGCACTTTAGCTCCTGTTAATGCCGAAACAAATGCGATTGGTGCATAGGATAAATATTTAAATTCTTCACGAATTTTTTTCGTGATTTGAATCATTGTTTTATCATCTTTTTCCACGGTATCCCATTTGTTATAGACGATGATGACACCCTTGCCAGCTTCATGAGCAATTCCGGCAACGTGCTTATCTTGCTCGCGAATTCCCTTTTCGCCGTCAATGAGAAATAATACAACATCAGCACGATTTATGGCACTAACAGCTCGTAAAACAGAATATTTTTCTACATTTTCGTAGATCTTTCCTCGTTTACGCATTCCAGCAGTATCGATAATGACATAATCGCGTCCTTCATATCGAAATGGGGTGTCAACGGCATCACGAGTCGTGCCTTCAACATTAGAAACGATCGCTCGTTCTTCGCGTAAAATAGCGTTTGTTAAAGAGCTTTTTCCAACGTTTGGACGACCGATTACACAGAATGTTGTCATCCCATCATAAGTTTTCATTTTTTTATCTGGAAGTAATCGAACAATTTCATCGAGAACTTCGGCAACACCTGTCCCGTGGGCAGCAGACATTGCAATTGGATCACCAAGACCTAAAGAATAGAAATCATAAATTCCCATTCGTAAATCTTCGTTATCCGCTTTATTGACTGCTAAAACGACTGGTTTTTTAGAACGTTTCAGCTTTCTGGCAACAGCCATATCATCCTCTGTGACACCTTCAATGGCGCTTACTAAATAGAGAACGACATCGGCTTCTTCAATCGCGATATCGACTTGCATACCAATTTCATCTGCGAAGTCTTGATCTTCGATTTGAATACCACCTGTATCAATTAAATAGAATTGCTGAGTCAACCATTCCGCAACTCCGTAAATACGGTCCCGTGTTACGCCTGGCATATCATCAACAATACTTTTACGTTCGCCAATCATACGATTAAATACGGTTGACTTCCCTACATTTGGGCGGCCGACGACCGCGACTGTACCTTTAATCATAGTTATTCATCCTTTAGAGTATTTTCGATCAGGTCGACAATTTTTGCGACAGTTTCATCAAATGTCAAATTGCTAGAATCGATAACAGTTGCTTGTTTTGAGATTGTTAACGGATCTGTTTTTCGAGTACGATCGGCATAGTCACGATCTTGAATCGCCTTTAAGACTGTTGAATAAGGAACTTGAATACCTTTTTCTAAATCTTGTAACATGCGGCGTTTTGCTCGTGATTCTACTGATGCATCCAAATAGATTTTGATTTTAGCATCAGGTAAAACGACATCGCAAATGTCTCGACCATCTAAGATATATCCTTGTTTTGAAGCGATTTGTTGTTGTAATGCAACGAGTTTTTTTCGTACCTGTGGTAAGGCAGAATACTGTGAAGCTAATGCAGATACGTGAGGTTCACGAATCTTATTGGTTAAATCAACGCCATTGACCACAACTTTTCCATTATCCATGGAAAGTTCAATTGCGTCTAATGCTTGCTGAAAGGTTTCATTATAGGATGCAGGAACATTTTGTTCGTGAAGTGCAAGGGCAATTGCACGATACATTGCACCAGTATCTAAATGAATTAAGTGATATTTTTGGGCAATGACATCACTAATCGTACTTTTTCCTGCTCCACTTGGCCCATCGACAGCAACGTTAAAAAGTTTCATTAAAAAATCCTCAATTTTGACATCCAGAAAATTGTCAGACCGATTAGCACGGACAAAATAATGCAACATAAAATCATAAAAATTAATGCTGCTTTACTTGCCGGTTTATCTAGCGAAGAATCATGAACAATTTGACGCGATTGGCGTCGAGGTTTTTTGGAGGCGAAGTATTGCTCTTGGGCAAGATCCTCCGGTGACTTTGTTCGTGATAGTTTTTGTTGAGGTTGATCTTTTTGGATTGTCTTTTTTTCTTGTGAAGGTGCATTCACCTTCGCGTCAAGAAGCTCATCTGTTTCGAGTATTTCTCTAAACTGCGCACTGCGACTGGTTTTGGTAGGTGTTGGCTTATGCGCTGTACGCACGGGCATGTCCGCAAATAAATCAATTTTTGATTCTTGATTTTTTGGGGACGGTTGTTTGACATTTGTATTTTGAACAACGGAAGAAAGATCTGAGGAGAACAAGTTTCTTGTCGTTCCCCCATCGTCTTGTTTTTGTTCCATTGTCATTAAATGCGAATTGCGTCGTTCAACGTCATGTGAAGGATTCGAAATTCGATTAAGAATTTCAATTTGTTTATCTTCTAAATGAGCGTATGAACTGTTTTGGTTATAAACAGACACTTCATCAAATAAATCATCCATGACAGAATGTGTCTGGGGTAAAACATGTTGTTGTGACGGGGATTTTTTGTTTAAATCCGACCCGACATTTTTTTCGATTTTGGGTTGATCATTGCGATCAACTTGATCGAATTGTATGGAATCCCGAAGATCCTTATATCTATCTTTACGAGATAATTTAGCCATTGAATGCCCTCCTTGGACAGTGTTTCCATTATACCAAACTTACCTAGGGCTAGTTAGTGTTTTTACCTTACATAAAGGCTAGCATAAAAAAAGCCGCAGGGCGGCTCTTGGATTAGGATTTAGCGCGTCCGGAGTATTTACCGTCAGCAGTTGAAACGACGATCATTTCTCCTTCGTTGATGAATAATGGCACTTTTAACTCAAGACCAGTTTCAAGTTTTGCGTTCTTTTGAGCAGAAGAAGTAGTGTCTCCTTTAACTGCTGGTTCGCATTCAACAACTTGGAGAGTTGCTTTATCTGGAAGAGAAACACCGATGATTTCTCCTTCATAGCTTGTGATATTTACGTTGTCGTTTGGTTTAACGAATTTACGTTCCCATTCAAGACGAACCATAGGAATTTCTACTTGTTCATATGTTTCGTTATCCATGAAGACCATTGCATCTTCAGTATCATATAAATATTGCATTTCACGTTTGTCGATCATAGCTGGTTCTACTTTTTCGCCACCGCCCCAAGAAAGTTCAACGTTACTTCCAGTACGAAGGTTACGAACTTTTGCTTTTACGACCATTGCGGAACGTGCTGTTTTGTTTTGTAAAGTATCTAATACGATATAAATTTCACCATCTACAGTGATTGTTTGACCCGGTTTTAAATCGTTGGAACTAATCATCTTTATATAACTCCTTATTTTGTCTAAATTTACAGATCTTTATTCTAATAGTTTTCGTTTTTGTGTCAATGATTTTAGCTTTATCCATCGCTAAAATTTGAATCGTCTTCGTTTGTGTCGAGAATATCGAACATATTTTCGATTTGACTCAATTTTGATACGCTATCTTTATTGATCAATTTAAAATATACTTCAAAATCTCGAAAGAAAAACTGCTCATTTGCACCTTTCATTCATAAAGGCATTGAGCAGTTTTAATTCAATTAGAAGTAAAAACGTCAGGCGTTTTCGCGAACTTTTTTCTGGATGAATTGATCCATTGCTGCTGCTGCTTTTTTACCGGCACCCATTGCCGAAATAACAGTTGCTGCGCCAGTAACAGCATCTCCCCCGGCAAAAATTCCTTGACGAGAAGTCATTTCATTTTCATCTACGATCAAGCAACCTTTACGATTCGTTTCTAAACCTTCTGTAGTTGAACGAATCAATGGGTTTGGAGATGTTCCGATTGCCATAATCATGCAGTCTGCTTCAACTAAGAAATTGCTTCCTTCTTTCGCAATAGGACGACGACGTCCGGATTCATCTGGTTCACCGAGTTCCATTTTGATGCATTCTACAGAAGCGACATTTCCGTTTTCATCCGGATGCACTGCAACTGGGTTATTTAATAAATCAAAAATGATTCCTTCTTCCATTGCGTGTTCGACTTCTTCTTTACGAGCAGGAAGTTCTTCTAAAGAACGACGATAAACAACATGGACTTCAGAACCTAAGCGACGTGCACAACGAGCTGCATCCATTGCCACGTTACCACCACCTACGACAACGGTTTTTCTTGGGTGTTGAATTGGTGTATCACTATCGTCTTTGTAGGCTTTCATTAAGTTAAAGCGAGTTAAGAATTCATTTGCCGAATATACCCCTTTTAATTCTTCTCCAGGCATATTCATGAAGTTTGGCAAACCGGCACCAGATCCAACAAAGATTGCTTCGTAGCCATCGGATTCAAGATCTTCGATCGTACCAGAACGACCAACAATATAGTTTGTGACAAATTCAACGCCTAAATTGGATAATTTAGAAATTTCATGTTGCACGATCGATTTTGGTAAACGGAATTCAGGAATTCCATACATTAAAACACCACCAGCAACGTGTAACGCTTCAAATACAGTCACTTGATAACCAAGTTTTGCTAAATCGCCTGCAGCAGTTAAACCCGCAGGTCCACCACCAACGATAGCGACTTTATGACCATTTCTTTGTGGAGCAGCTAAAGGCGCCTCGCCTTGTTCTCTCATATAATCCGCAACAAAGCGTTCTAAGCGACCAATTGCGACTGGTTCACCTTTAATGCCACGAACACATTTGGACTCACATTGTGTTTCTTGTGGACAAACACGACCACAAATAGCAGGTAATGAGCTTGTTAAAGAGATAATTTCATAAGCTCCTGCAAAATCACCTTCGGCAACTTTAGCAATGAAATCAGGGATATGAATATTTACTGGGCAACCTTCTACACAAGGTTTGTGTTTACAATTTAAGCAACGTTTTGCTTCATCGATCGCCGTTTCAGGAGTGTAACCCAAAGTTACTTCTTCAACGTTAGTAATTCGCACATTTGGATCTTGTGCAGGCATTGGGTTTTTATCCATGCGCATATTAGGCATTTAGTTTTCCTCCTTTTTATTGAGCAAATTGCATGTTGCTTCATAGTCATGACGTTCTTTTTCAAAGTATTGACGGTTACGAGACATTGCCGCATCGAAATCAACGAGATGGCCATCAAAATCTGGTCCGTCAACGCAAGCAAATTTCATTTTGCCATCAACCATTAAACGACATCCGCCACACATACCAGTACCGTCAATCATGATAGGGTTCATGGAGACAACTGTTGGAATATCATATTGTTTTGTTAATTGGCAGACGAATTTCATCATGATTAGTGGTCCAATCGCGATGACTTTATCGATTTTCTGTCCGCTTTGAATGAGCTCTTCTAATTTTTGAGTCACTAATCCTTTTTCACCAACACTACCATCATCACTCATTAAATAGTAATGATCAGAAACAGCTTTAAATTCATCTTCTAAAATCACAAGATCTTTATTGCGGAAGCCGACAATTGTATCGACATGTTTTCCTGCTTGATGGAATGCTTTAGCTGTTGGTAAAGCAATAGCACATCCAACACCACCACCAATAATGACGACATTTTCACCTTCAATTTCAGAAGGTTTGCCAAGAGGACCAGCAAAGTCAGCTAAATAATCCCCTTCATTTAAAGCCATGAGTTTACGAGTAGATGCACCTACGACTTGGTAAATAATCGTCACTGTTCCTTCTTGTGGATTGGCATCAGCAATCGTAAAAGGAACACGTTCACCTTCTTCGTCAACTCGCAAGATGATAAATTGGCCTGCTTTGGCAAGGCGTGCAGCGTTAGGCGCTTCAACTGTGATGGAAATGACTGTTGGGTTTAAAACTTTTTTGCGAAGAATTTTATACATTCTCTTTCTCCATTTCTTTAATTCTTATTAACTGATTTACGATGATAAGGATGTAAAACAGAATGAATTTCCAATATTAAATTGCTTGATCTTGATTAGTATAACCTGTTTTTGTAAAAACAAAAAACTTTATGTAATTATATTTACATTCGCTTTCAATAATTTACATTCTTGAGTAAGAAATAGATCTTTTTTCAATATCAACGATGTACCGTTTTAGATCGAAAGGTCAATAATATCGAATTCTTTCATTTCATAACCGTTTGGAAGTCCCATTTCGTAGTTACGATCCCCGATAAATTCCAACATTTTTTCTTCACTTTTTGGATCGTTAATCGCTTTTAAAAAGTATGAAATAACAGTAATTGCTTTTCGTTGTGCTTCTTTATAGAGATCAAACAAACTTGCATTTGATTCTTCTAATGAAGCTGGGTTTTTCCATTGTTTATGCAATAAGTTACAAATATCGACATTATCCTCACATACGTTTGGAATCGAAAAGCCTGAAAGTGCGTGTTGTAAGCCTAATGCTTTTTCGATCGGTTGTAGGAATCCTTTTTTATAATTTTTTGGATCACGGAAAATTTTTTGCATCGTTTTCCAGTCTTGCAAAGCTTCTACAATCGCTGTTGGTTCAATTTTAGTGTCATAAATTTGTTGAATTGCTGGAATATAGATACGACAAATTGCGCGAGCTACAGGAAGACTTGTCGAAAGACATTCTTCTCCTGGATCATAGTCAGTGATTGTTGTGTTCTTTTTATATTTGAGCATTGCCGCATCTAATAAAGATTCAAACCGGTGATGATAGAAAGCACATTTTGCTGAATAACTATAATTACCTGTACGGTAGTAAACGTAAGGGTGGAATGTACTATCCATTGCCCAGTGGCAAAGATGACCACAAAGATAAGCGATCATTTCTTGTTGAATCGGATGTTTCTTTTCACGACGAATCGATTCTAGTGCACTGGCATAAAAAGCATTGACATTTTCTTCATGAAATTTATGGCCAAATTGAGAGATTTTATTTGGTAATAAAAGTTTGGTTGGTGTTGTGTGATAAAAGAATAAAAAGTCAGGTCCTTGTGAGCCAGTGATCGCAAACATCGGATAGCGATTCAATACTGGATCATTTAAGCTTTTCATCACATCTTCACAAAATAGCGCATGTGTAACTAAATTAGGCATCTATAGTTCCTCCAACTTCTTTTTTAAACCCAGAAATAATTCCCGTTCTGCATAAGTATCCATCGAACAATATTCACTAATCTGTTGACCTATTTTTGCTACTTCATCAGGGTCTTTAGAAAGCAAAGCTTGGCGATAGGCAAAAACAGCTTCCATACCATTATGAATATCGAGTTGTTCATAGCTTGCCCGAGATGAAAACAATGGCATCAAAGTTTTGAGTGAGCTTTTCCCTCTTTGTCTTAAATCATAGAAACATCCATTTTCAAATGGTGATTGCAAGTCGATCATGCGATTGGCAAGTTGTTCAAGTTGAATACGATACTCGGGATACTGGTTTGCAAGTTGCCGTAGACGCAGCTTTTCGGCACCTTCCATATTAAAAACCATAATACTGCCTTGTTCAGGAATATCCTGCAGTAAATGATCAATAAAATCTTTTCGACAATCTCCAGTCGCAAAAAACGTCTTATGATCAAGCTGACCTTGTTCATCTTCAATATGAATAGAATATTGAAAACACAACACGTCAAAGGCTTTCATATTGACATATGGTGGAATTGCGAAGGTTTCCCATTCAAAATCTAGATAACTAATTGGATATTCAATTTGTTCTATCCAATAACGAATAGCTTGCTCATCCATGAACAGCCCGCCATTTTGGTCCGCTTTAATTTGCGCATATTGCATCGGCGTTCCTTCAAACAAATCGCTAGTAATATCGCTTAATCTAGTAATTCCTTTTTCTTCGATCCATTCTCTACTGCTCGAACTGGATAAAAAAGCACTAGCGAAATCCGGTAAATCTTGTTCATTGAAGCATTCTTCATAATACGGACATTTATTGGGTCGGGTACAAGCACTCACACGGCGCACACAAAAGTCATCTAAGTTAGAATGAAGTAATTTTTGCGTCATTTGGGCTAATTGTTCAAAACGGATATGACTCATTTTTTGCTGAATTTGTTCCGTAGCACATAAGCGATTAAAACCGCCCCGTTTTTTCATTAAGTGAGAAGTGATTTTAAAGAAATCAGCGGGTTGAGAATTCTCTTTGCGTACATAACTTGGATTTAAATAAACAAACTCGTGCTCACTAATATCAACTCCACAAGCTTGACAAATCATCGTATCGATTACGAGTCCATTTAAAAGAGATTCTTTAGGCGAAGTGGAGCAATAAGGATAAATCGCTTTATACGTCCCATCTTCTTTTTCAAACAAAAATGGAATGTTTGTGCGCAAACCATCTTTTTCAAAACGAAGGTTTCGTCCACAAGTCTCAGCTTTTAAAATGTCTAAAGAACGTTGGGTTGGATCATGAGGTTGACCACTAATCAGTGCGAATGGTCGAACAAGTTTTTCTAATTGTTCATAGTATTCCGTTCGAAGCGGAAACAAAATTGTGCTTTGCGCAAGGCTTTGTGCATATAAAAATCGTCTTGGACAATTGAGGGCTTGAACAAGTTGATTGGTATGGACAGATTGGTTAGTTGTAGTTTTCAAGAATATCTTTCAGTCCCTTCAAATATTTTTGTTTGTTTTTTTCAGGTTCTAACAAACGAATTTGATTTTGTAATTTATATAGCTGTTTAAATACCTCTTCTTCGTCATCACTATCGAATGCAAAACGATGCCAATTCGAACGGATTGGTTCTATTTCAATTAAGTTTTCTCCCCATTCAATTTCTAAAAAAGGGCGGAGTTTATCTTCATTGATTTCAACGACATAATGAACCATTTGTTGTTCGACTAGCGCTCGCTGTCCAATGTGGTCTGTGAGGTGGAATTGTTTATCCCGTGTAAAATATTGGAATGTTGGTTCAACAGAATGCATCCGTTGCTCCGAAACACGGTAAGTTCGGTATTCACAATGGGTATGATCATAACCGCATAAATACCAATAGCGATCTTTTAAAATCAAAGCATATGGATCAACAAAGCGTTTTTTCGATGTGGTGGCATGAATTGCTTGATAATCCATCTCTAACGTATTGCTTGAGTAAATCGCTTTACGAATAGTATAAAGCAGTTTGCTTACTTTTTTAGAAATAGGTTTTCCATTGTGATAAACAAATAGCCATTCTTGCTCGCGCAAATCTCCATTAATTTGGGCGATAATCTTTTCTAAGCCTTGAATGGCATTTTTTTCCCAACTTAGCGAAAGATTTGCTTGCAAGTATTCATTGACATGAATTAAAGCGTGAATTTCTTCATTTGTCAGTTGTGGCAAGATTAGACGTGCACGATGATCAAGTTGGTATCCCCCATTCGATCCCCGATACGAATGAATCGTATATCCAGCTTCAACTAATTCTTTTTTATATTCCCGAATATTCCGTGGATTCGTGTTAAGTTTTTGTGCAAGTTCTTCAATAGAAACAATATTTTTGTTTTTAAGAAGGATTAACATTTGGATACATTTAGCGGTTCGATTCATGATATCTCCAGTAATTAATGATATAAATCAAATTTACAGATTGTTCATAATTTGATCGTCTATAGTCCATCTTAAAGGATAGTTGTTTGAAAGTGTTGTATTTCAAAAAAATGTAAGTGTTTTGTTGAAATTTAAATCATTTAAATTAAAAATCGTAAAAAATCTTTCAAAAACTAAATTAGAAGATAATTTATGATCCTAATTGGCATATATACCTTCCTTTTAAGGCTTCGTTTTTTATTTTGTTCGTTTTATATTTAAATGAAATTTTTCAGAAAACATGAAACACATTGAAAGTTTTTAATCTGTTATTATGTTTAGGATTTCGAAAAGTGATTAGGAGAAAAAAATAATTTTGTCTTAATCTCATTGAGAAGAGGAGGACTATTTAATGAACAAAAAAATTCTTGCAGCTGCAATGACTGCTGCTATGTTATTCGTAGGATGCAGCAACGGTAATTCCGATAAAGCTGCTGGCGAAACTGAAAAAACAGCTACTGTTGAAAACGTTACTGCTACTGTAACTAAAGACGAATCTGGAAAAATCGTTAAAGTTGTTATCGATGAATTTGATGATGAAGGCGTTTCTAAAAAAGATTTAGGCGAAGAATACGGAATGAAAGACGCTTCTTCTATCGGTAAAGAATGGAACGAACAAATCGAATTCTTAGAAAACTACATCGTTGAAAACGGAATCGATGCCGTTAAAGTTAACGCTGACGGTTACGCTGAAGAAGACGTTAAAACTGGATGCACAGTTTACATCGCTAGTTATTTAGACGCTGTTAAACAAGCTGCTGAATAATTCCAAATATAAAGAAATGAAGGGATCAGTCAAACGATTGATTCCTTTTTCTTTGTTTATTTAGTGCATCAAAAACAAAGAAAAAGGTGCAATTCTTTACTATACGAATCACACCTTGATTTTTATACCTATTTTATAGATTGATGATATTATTCGATCTGATCACCATTGATTAGAAGTAGCGAAAGAAAATAAACTTAAAGGAGTTAGGTTCCATATGAACAAAGCCTGGAATTTTTTCCACTTCGTCAGTAAATAAGTTGATTCCATCTTTCGTCGAGTTAACTGGAATATCCATAGGCTCATCTTTAATATTGAAACAAGCCCAAATTGCCTTTCCTTGATAAGCTCTTTCGAAAATACAATAAAGATTACTTAAAGCGATTTGTGTATAATCCCCATATACGAGTTCTAAATGGAGATGACGCATACGATTTAAAACACTGATTAAATCACAAAGTTCATTCCATTCCGGCTTTTCAATATAAGGTCTTAAAGATGTGTCATTATAGTTTTTAACACCTTCAATTCCCCATTCACTTCCATAATATACGCTAGGAATACCAGGCATCGCATATAACATAGCATAAATGAGTGGAAGCCATTCTTTCTTATCTAAAATAGAAGCGATGCGATTGACATCATGATTATCTACAAAAGATAACGGATGTTTTCCGGTATATAAACACCAAGGTTCTTTTCCGAATTGACGGTTGAAAGAATACATGATTTCAAAGAAGTTTCGCGTATTAAAAGAGGAATGCAATCCTTTATAACACTCATAGTTGGTGACTGAATCCAACATATTATTATTCATCCATTGGTTATAATCACCATGTAATGTTTCGCCAAGTAAGAAGAAATGGCGATTTTTTTGTTTAACATGATGATGGAGATATCTTAAAAAATCTTGATCAAGGCAATAAGCAACATCCAATCGTAAACCATCAATATGGTATAAATCGATCCACTCATCAATGACATCAAAAATAAACTCGCGCACTTTTGGATTTTTTAAATTCAGGCGAACAAGCTCATCATGTCCTTCCCAGTTTTCATAACGTAAGTGATCGTCGTATGAATTATTGCCATCAAAATCGATCATGAACCAATCTTTATATTCCGAAAGACGACGTCTTTTTAAGACGTCTTGAAATTGTGAAAAATCTCGTCCCACATGATTAAATACACCATCAAATAGAACATGTAAATCTTGATTATGAAGTGTTTGGCAAACAAGTTGTAAGTCTTCAACTGTCCCTAATCTTTGGTCGACAGTATGAAAATCGATCGTGTTATACCCATGAGAGGTCGATTGAAAAACAGGATTTAATAAAATGGTATTCACTCTCAGCTTTTTATAGTGTTTAAGCCACTCAGGTGAAATCAAGTGAAGAATTCGATGTTCCAATTTAAAATCATTTTCAAATGGAGCCCCGACTGCACCTAGAGGATAAATTTGATATATATTACGTTCAACTACTTTCATTCAATTCCCTTTCTTTTCATTATTTTTTGCAATTAAAGATTAAATGGCATATCCTTTGTCCTTTCCCCATCACAAATGAATCCATTCAATCTTGATAAACATTGATTTTATTATATCGAAATTCAAATTTTAAAACAAAAACGTCCATTGCAATGGACGTTTTTTCAATCTTATTCTTCACAAAGATCAGCCGGTTTTGCTTTCGCGGATGGATCTAAATATTGTGGGTCCATTTCAATTTGGACGCCAATTTTTCCAGCTGAAAAATAAATTGTCTCAAAGTTTAATGCACTCTGATCAAAATAAGTTGGAAATTGTTTTTTCATTCCTAGTGGTGAACATCCCCCATGAACATAGCCAGTTAAAGGGAGTAATTGTTTTTGCGCAATCATTTCGACTTTCTTTTTGCCCACAATTTTAGCTGCTTTTTTTAAAGATAGATGGGCTTGGGCTGGAATCATGAAAACAAAATATTCTTTATCATTGGATACTGTAACTAATGTTTTAAAAACACGATCAACTGAAGCGTCTAATTGATTAGCGACTGTGATCGCATCAACCGCTTCACCTAATTTTAATTCATGTACAGAGTAAGGAATTTTTAATGTATCTAAATGGCGCATGGCATTTGTTTTTTTAATTTTCATAGTCTATCCTTTCTGATCCTCAATTTTTTAATTCACAATGGAACAAACCTTGTAAATTTTTTTATTCAAGGAATATGTATCGAACATAATACGAAGATACATTATAGTAATTTTTAAAATGAATGAAACATTGAATTAGAATGGAATAAGCTTCTATTCCTAAATATCGTGAAACCTATTTATTTTCAACAATTTGAATCATGATTTTGGTGATATAGTCCACTTCTTTTGAAATAACAAAGTCATTCATTCCTACTTCATAAGCATAACCAGTTAGTTCAAGATGGTGGCTTTTTGCATAATCAAGCATCTGTTGATATAAGTTGGGTAAATCGTCCCATTCTCCTTTTTGATATCCACAAAGATATTTTCCTTTTGGTTTAACAAAACAATCCAAATCTGTTTTCGGATTCAATGCCACAGTAAAGATACCGTCATAGCGTTCGAAATCCATCTCATAAACTGAATCGAGTGCTATATAACTTCCAATCCCCATTCGAATTTGTGCAATTCCCCAGATCTCTTTTAAATGCGCAAACATCTGCGAAAAATCATCTTGAGTCACATCTAGAGGATAAACCAATAGCTGTTTTTCTTCGCACTCTTCAATTCGAATGGTTTGTCCTTGCAAAGTTTCACAGAAAAGGATCTGTTCTTTTTTGTTTTGAATGATCGTTCGAATATTGCTTAACTTTTGAATTTGTTTGTCAATTTCTTGTTCTTTCTCATCCACGATGTTTAAAAAATCAGCCGGTGTTGGATTTTTGCGAAATGCGGCGATCTCTTCAATACTCATATTCAATTCTTTTAACATTCGGATATATTCAAAATCTAAACTTTGTGAAACATCATAATAACGATAACCATGATCAGATTTTGTATAGGGGCAAAATAGTCCGATTTTATCATAATAATGCAGCGTTCGTTTATTGACTTCATGTAGCTTGGCAAATTGAGCAGTCGTTAGCTTTTTGGTCTCTTTACGCATTATTTAATGCCTCCTTGTTGACATTACAGTTACTGTATACCTTACCGTACAGAATGGATACGATGAAAACAAGGAGAATTACTATGCAAGTACAATTACGTGAATACCACAAGTCAGATTTTAATGAGTTAGAAGGAATTATTCGCCAAACATGGCATTATGACGAATTTGCAAGTCCTAAAATAGCCACAAAACTCGCTCGTGTATTTTTAACAAGTTGCTTAACAAACTATACGTTTTCTCGAGTTGCGGTTATGAATGGAAAAGTTGTTGGGATTATTCTGGCTAACAACATCGCCAAACATAAATGCCCATTCTCGAACCGTTTTGCCCAATTCAAAGCAATCCTATCTTTATTTTTATCGAAAGAAGGGAGAAATGTTTCAAAAATTTTTGGCAACGTTCATGGCATCGATCAACAATTACTTGATGAAAACAACAAAAAATATCCAGCTGAATTAGCTTTATTTGCGGTTAGTTCTGAATGTAGAGGTAAAGGGATAGGAAAAATGCTATTTCAATCTGCCCTTGAATATATGAAACAAGAAAAATTAGATAACTTCTATTTATTTACAGATACAAGTTGTAATTATGGCTTTTATGAACACCAAGGTATGGAAAGATGTGTGGAAAAAGAACATATCTTTAACATTAAAGGACAACGCGCAAGCATGAAATTCTTTATTTACGAATATCTGCTAAGCGTTGCTTAATATTCCTAAATGAATGCGGACGAACTCTTCAATCAATTCATTTCATTTTCCATCCTTTTTTTTACGTCATCATCAAGATTTCTTGACATGATCTTTTGAACTTTGTATTGTTGCATCATTGAGGGCAATGACGCCGTATTTGCTTCATCCAATTCCTTCAACCTTAGAAGACTGGTGCGGCTCGCGGAGTTTTGCCTTTTTTTTATTAACAGGAGATCGACAGATGAAAACGAACGTTACAGAGATTTTCGGCGAAAACGTTTTTGACGATGCTACGATGCGGGAGCGTCTACCGAAAGAAACGTATAGAGAACTTCGCAAAACGATTATTCAAGGACTTCCTTTAAATCGTAAAATTGCGAATGCTGTTGCTCATGCCATGAAAGTATGGGCAATCGAAAAAGGCGCTACTCATTATACTCACTGGTTCCAACCGATGAATGGAATTACTGCAGAAAAACATGATTCATTTATCAATCCTGATGGACCAGGAAAAGTCATCATGTCCTTTGAAGGAAAAGAGTTAATCAAAGGTGAACCAGATGCCTCTTCTTTTCCAAATGGCGGATTACGTACAACATTTGAAGCACGTGGCTATACCGCTTGGGATCCAACAAGTAATGCTTTTATTAAAGAAGGTGTTCTTTGTATTCCAACCGCATTCTGCTCGTATACTGGACATGCTTTAGATAAAAAGACTCCACTACTACGTTCAATGGATGCGATCACGAAACAAGCGTTACGCATTGTCCACTTATTTGGCAATGATGATGTCCATAAAATCAATACAACCGTTGGTGCTGAGCAAGAATATTTCTTAATCGATAAAGAATATTACTCTCAACGCCGAGATTTAAAATATACTGGCCGTACTTTATTTGGTGCAATGTGTCCAAAAGGTCAAGAAATGGAAGACCACTATTTTGGAACAATCCAACCTCGCGTCAAAGCCTTTATGGATGAATTAAACGTCGAGTTATGGAAACTTGGAATCATGGCTAAAACACAACATAACGAATGTGCTCCTGGCCAGTTTGAAATTGCTCCAATCTTTACAACTACAAACTTAGCAACTGACCAGAACCAATTAACGATGGAAATTATTCAACGTTTAGCAAAAAAACATGGCATGGTTGCTTTATTACATGAAAAACCATTTGAATACGTCAATGGAAGTGGTAAACACAACAACTGGTCTTTATCTACAGATACAGGTATCAATTTATTTGAACCAGGTGATACACCATATGAAAATCTGCAATTCTTAGTATTCTTGGCTGCGATTGTAAAAGCAGTCGACGATCACCAAGATTTGCTTCGCCTTTCTGTTGCAACAGCCGGAAACGATCATCGTTTAGGGGCGGATGAAGCACCACCTGCTATCCTTTCTATCTTTACTGGTGAAGATCTAGCAGCAGTGATCGAAGCGATCATCAAAGACGAAGACTATGATTCAAAAGACAAAGCATTTATGAATATTGGATCGGATGTTTTACCAAATCTTCCTATTGATACAACAGATCGTAACCGAACTAGTCCATTTGCTTTTACAGGGAATAAATTCGAATTCAGAATGCCTGGTTCTAGCCAATCCATTGCTGGAATCAATATGATTTTGAATACAACAATTGCAGATGCCTTAGAACAATTTGCCAATTATTTAGAAGGTGCAGACGATTTCGATTCTGCTGTTCATAAATTGTTGCAAAACACTTTCAAAAAACACTCTAGAATTATTTTCAATGGTAATGGCTATTCTGATGAATGGGTTGAAGAAGCAAAACGCCGTGGTTTATTAAATTTACCAAGTGCCGTTGATGCCCTTCCTTACATGAAGGCGGAAGAAAACATTCAATTATTTGAACACGCTCACGTCTTAACCCGTGAAGAAGCCGTTTCTCGTTACGAAATTTTAATGGAAGAATACGTCAAATTGCTCAACATCGAAGCATGTACGATGGTATCCATTACTCGTAAAGAAATTTTACCGGCAGTGATGAAGTATCAAAAAGAATTAACAGATTCTGCTTTGGCTAAGATGCAATTATTAGGCAAAGATGCAGGAATTTATGAAGTAGAAATGCTTAAAAAAGGTCAGGCTTTACTCGACCAAGCCTACCTTGCTAGTGAAAAATTGTCTGAAGCCAAAGATGTTCTTAAACAATTTGACACGATTGAAGATAAAGCTAACTATGTAAAAGAAACTATCGTTCCATTAATGGATGAATTACGTGTACCCTGTGATGAATTAGAAGTCATTACTGCAACAACTGCATGGCCATTCCCTACTTATGGAAAACTCTTATATGGTCTTTAATCAAAAAGCGGCTTAAGCCGCTTTTTTTGTATCTTGAAATAAAAGAAGACAAAAAAACGGTAAGGACAAACATGTCTTACCGCAAAATAAACAACGTGAATGAGATTATTGAACTTCTTCAATAAAGACTGGACCATGAAGATGGCGTGCTTGTTCATTACCACTAATAGGCATACCAATTTCATAAAGATCTTCGTATTGGGAATATCCATCATAGTAAATGAGGACTTCATTCCATGGTTGATGATAGCAAAGCGCTTCAACACCACCTGGCGCCGTGCAGGCATCGTAAGTAATCATTTTTTTAGGACTTACAAAAGAGAATTCGTTTGATCCAGATTTTTGTAAAACAACCGTTAAAGGCAACATTTTGCAAAAAGCATGAGATAGTTCATCATCATGAACTTTATAGATGACCTGATTACCGAATTCATCTGAAAATTTAACTTTCATTTCCATTAATTCCTTTTCTTTATCTCTATTTATCACTATTGACGCTATCTATTGTATCGCTTTGTTGCATAAGAACAACTCTGTTTTTAATTTTGGTCATCTTTAGTATGTGGACATTGGTTCAATGAACCATTTTTCATGCATAAATGAGCATTCTCACAGTTCCATCTTTCTTTGCCTTGCGCACAAAGGTTAGACATTTTGCCACTTTTTAATCGGACTTGATAAGCTGGTGGACTCACTACTGTTGCATGCGGTAATACATCACGAATAACGATTGCCCCCGCTCCAACTTTACTTTCTCTACCTAAAGTGATGTTACCAATAATTTTCGCACCAGCACCGATCAAAACATCATCTTCAACTGTTGGATGTCTTCTCCCTTTTTCTTTGCCTGTTCCGCCGAGTGTTACGCCTTGATAAATTTTGACATTATTACCAATTACACACGTTTCACCAATGACAACACCTACGCCATGGTCAATAAAAAATCGTTTGCCGATCGTTGCTCCTGGATGAATATCGATCCCGGTTTTTCGTTGATTTTTTAAAGACAACCAGCGGGCGAGTACGTAATGCTTCTTTAAATAAAGTCGATGTGAAAAATACCAAGTCCTGATTGCTTTGAACCCAGGCATCATTTTAATTTCTCTTTTTGAATGTAAGGAAGGGTCTTGTTCCATAAAAACTGCTATTTCTTCCTTAATAAATTCATGATAGCTCATTGAATCCTCCCTTTTTTATTAAGCAACATTTTATCAATCGAAATTTTAAATATGTATTTCAAGCTCATTTTCTTCATAAAAGCGAAGCGAAAGATTAAATTTTGAAAATGTAAAAAGACAATGAAAGCGTTTTATCTCAAAGGTAAATAGCCATGAATTTTTTCTTGATCATCAAATACCACAAATGATATGAAAGCTCACAAATATCATCGATATTGATCTTTTAAGTTCAGTAACCCCAACGATCGTATACCTCCATTTATAATGATGGATCGGTGAATGAACACAACAATGCGTTAAGCGTATACTTTTGTAAAAATTAGATATTGAAGTGCTATTCGTATAGTCACGATCATAAATGAACTTGATTCGAGAACGATTCATGTATTTTCATAATGATAAATATTTGAAAATTGCTTTTAGACATTCACTTTATGGCATTGAAAATAAACCTGATAGATCTGCTGTTGTATTCGTAAATAGAACCATCTATGATCGAAAAAATATAAAGAACAGTAGGTATCATGCGCAATTGCCCCCTTTAATCAAAGAGTAAAAAAGCAATGATAAAAAAAGAGTTTATAAGTGATGATGTTAAAATAACGATATTGTCAGACAAAGGAGGGATCATCCCGTGTCAAAAACAACCCCATTTGATCGTCGCATCACAAAATATGCCTATAGCGATCCTACACAAATTTACAAAGATATCGGTACGTCCCCGCAGGGCTTAACGAGTGAAGAAGTAGAAAGTATGCGGGAGAAGTTTGGCGCAAATTGCTTTGCAGGGCGAAAAAATGATACGTTTTTTTACAGGCTTCGACGAGCATTTATCAATCCTTTCAATGTTATCCTCTTTACCTTAGGGATTATCTCTCTTGTCATGGATGTTCTACTCGCTTCGGATTTCAGTAAAAACACATCCACTGCCTTCATTATCTTGTCGATGACATTCATCAGCGGTTCGATCCGTCTCATTCAAGAGTTGCGGGCAAAAAATGCAGCTCAACAGCTTAACCGCCTCATTCACGAGAACATTATGGTAAAAAGAGCAGGAGAACGAGTAGAGATTCCGGCAGAAAATCTCGTCATAGGCGATGTTGTCCTTCTTTCTGCCGGAAATCGTGTACCGGCAGATATTCGTCTAACTCAAGTCTCGGATCTCTTTATATCCCAAGCGGCCATTACTGGAGAAAGCGCCATCGTCGAAAAAAGCAGTCGCACCCTCGACGATGACAATCATAAAACGCTCATGCAGTTTGATAACCTTGCTTTTATGGCAACCACTGTAATCAGTGGTAAGGGGGAAGGCGTAGTCATCGCCGTAGGTAAGAACACGCTCTATGGCAATTTTGCAAAGCCGGACACTGAGAACAAAAAATCCTTTCAACATGGGGCAAACTCTATTGCATGGGTCATGCTCCGCTTTATGGCAGTATTAATTCCCTTTGTGTTTATTCTTCTTGTCATAACCAAAGGACAATGGCTTCAATCCTTTGTGTTTTCACTATCTATAGCTGTGGGATTGATGCCAGAAATGCTCCCAATGGTGATCACGGCATGCCTAGCAAAAGGAAGCCTTTTAATGGGTCGTAAACAAACCATCATCAAGGACATCGACGCAATGCAGGGGTTTGGTAGCATGGACGTATTATGCATGGATAAAACCGGCACCTTAACGAATGAAGGCATCTTGCTAGAGTACTACATGGATGTGCTTGGAAACGAAAGTAACGAGGTATTGGATCTCGCTTTTCTCAACAGTAGCTATCACTCTGGGGTACGCAACCCGATTGATCATGCCATTCGATCTTGTCAAACTATGCCATTACATCAGAATCATTTTGCTACACTACTTGCTTCGTATCAAAAAGAAGACGAAATTCCCTTTGACTATTCGCGCAAGATTGTCAGCACCCTTGTAAACGCCCCAGATGGCAACAACTACATGATTATGAAGGGCGATATTGATCACATCATTTCCCGTTGCAGCCATATTGCGTATCGTGGAGATGTGTTCACTATGGAAAGCGTTAGAGAAAGTGTTTCTTCTGTAGTGGACGAGATGCTACAAGATGGCATGAAGGTCATCGCCGTCGCGCAAAAAAACATGGGACATCAAACGCAGATCTCACCAAACGATGAACAAAACATGATTTTAATCGGGTACTTAGCATTTTTTGATGCTCCGAAGAAAACCGCAAAAACATCAATTGATTCGCTAAAGCGCTTGAAGGTTACACCTAAGATTTTGACAGGCGATCAAACAGATGTGGCAATTTCTATCTGCCGTCGAGTAGGCATTTGCGCTAACGTTGTACTAACAGGTGCACAGTTGAATGAAATGACGGACGATGAATTAAGAATTGAGGTAGAACGGGTCCATGTGTTTACTGAGCTAGCGCCCGGACAAAAGGTGCGACTCGTATCCGCCTTGGAACAGAACGGCCATACTGTCGGCTTTTTGGGAGATGGTATCAACGATATTCCTGCCCTTTGTGAAGCGAATGTTGGTATATCAGTAGATACAGCGGTAGATGCTGCCAAAGATGCAGCAGATGTTGTTTTGCTGCAAAAAGATCTCGGTGTTCTCGAACAAGGAATTTTGGAAGGACGAAAGACCTTCACGAATATGCTCAAATATATCAAGATCACGGCTAGTTCTAATTTTGGGAATATTCTCTCGATCATTTGTGCTAGTGCATTTTTGCCCTTTCTACCTATGACTGCCTTACAACTTTTGCTGTTGAATTTGCTTTACGATGTATTGTGCATAATCTTGCCATGGGACAATGTGGACGAAGAGGAAACCCTTTCACCAAGAGAGTGGTCAGGTAAGACATTAGGACAGTTTATGCTCTCCTTTGGTCCGATTAGTTCGCTATTCGACATTGTAACCTTCCTGTTTCTCTACTTTGTTCTTTGCCCTATGTTGTGTGGCGGAGTGACCTATTTACAACTCACCGATCCTGCCTTACGAATTCAATACGAGGCTATATTCCACACCGGTTGGTTTTTAGAATCGATGTGGACGCAAGTGCTAATTTTACATTTCCTTCGTACCCGTAAAATTCCCTTCTTGCAAAGTAGACCTTCTTTTTACGTAATGTTTACTACTCTTGTCGGGATCGTCATATTTACTAGCATTACCTTTACCAAGGCGGCAGGGCTATTTGGCTTGATTGCGTTGCCTCATTGGTACTTTGGATTTCTTTTGGGCATAGCGCTTTTGTATATGCTGATGACTACAATAGTCAAAGCGTTTTATCAAAAGAAATATCAAGGATTGATTTGAAAGGAGGAATTCACATGAAAAAAAGTATCGGATTTGTCCTCATGGATTCCTCCCTTACCACATGGCTACTCGAAAAACTGACGAATGATCCCCCGGTTAGCGATTGTGTTGACGATCTGCGCGATGGTGTTGTGAATATGCTTAGCGGAGAGGTGAATTCTTTGTTGCTGAGTAGAACGGAAGACACAAAACTTCCTTACCTTAAACAAGCAGATGAAATTCAAATCGGCGAATTGGAGATCTATCCTAAAAGTAGGCGGGTTATTTCTGCAGGCAAAGAGGTCAGTCTAACGCCAAAAGAGTTTGACATTCTTTACTTCCTTGCTCAAAACCGGGGTGAGGTATTTACCAAGGAGCAGATTTACCGGGCGGTGTGGTCAGATGACTATTTACTCGATGACAGCAACATCATGGCCTTCATCCGAAAGTTAAGAAAAAAGATCGAGCCTGATCCTGATGCACCAAAGTACATCTTGACCATTTGGGGGATCGGCTACAAAATGAATGATCAATTATAAAATGGGCGAACGTTACGGCGTCCGCCTTAGTTCTTGCTAAATCGCAAGGAAATCGCAAGGTTTTCGCCATGTGATCCTCCTTGCGATTTTTTTATGCTTTGCACGGTCAAAGGAAACTAATTTCAATGAAAAGAACAATTTGAGTTCTGATTCGCTCTTTCAACTATTGTGTGATGGGTTGATCAGTTTCTTCTTGCTTTGGATGTTAATCCTATTGCAACGACTATAAAAGCAAAACAACAAAAATCAATTAGCAAAAGGAGTGATCTACTATGAACTTTATCTGCATAGTTTTTGGCATTTTGTTCATCATCGCAGGACTTATATTTGCCACAGGTAATGGACACATTCACCTTTATGCCTGGACAAATATGCCCCAATGCGAAAAAGACAAAATCAAAATTAAACCCCTATGCCGCAATATCGGACTGGTCATTGCCTTAAATGGCTTCATATTTTTGATCAAAGGCTATTTTCCTAAATTCAATCAATCCTGGTTTGTTGCGACGATGATCGCATGGTCATTCATTGCAATTTTAGATGTGTGGTACATAAGCAAAAGCAAACGATATCAAAACTGACTCGTCGCATTCAGAATTTTCAAATTCTGTAACGTAACGAAGTAAATGACATAGACAAAAGCAATAGTTTGAAAAAGCATGGAGCATGATAAGCCAAGTCTCTACATTTCTAGGCTATCTATAAACGCTTTTGCTAATGCAAATTAAGGAGGTAATAACCATGAACAAAAAAGAAAAACGTTTAACGATTCGTCATGAGATTCAAAATAACTTGATCCATGACGATCAAAACCGCCGCATTCAGTTTGTGGCCACCCATCCTGTTACAGAAATTATGCATAACTTGCATACTACACTACGTGGTTTAGATGAAGATGCTATAAATATTAGCCGTATACAAAACGGTAGTAATAAAGTGACCCACGAAAAGAAGAAATCTCTTGCGAAACAGCTAGCGAGTGCCTTTATCAATCCCTTTACCGCAATACTGTTCTGTTTGGCCATTGTATCCGCACTGACAGATATGATGTTTCCTTACTTTTCCCTCTTTGGCAGCGTTCCAAACGATTTTAACCCTATGACAGTGACCATTATTTTAACCATGGTACTGATCTCTGGAACCCTTCGTTTCGTGCAGGATTCGCGAAGTGGTAATGCGGCGCAAAAGCTTTTAGCAATGATCACCACCACATGCACTGTGACTCGCAAAGAACAAGAAAAGGTGGAAATCCCCATGGATGATCTAGTCGTTGGTGATATCGTTCATCTTTCTGCCGGGGATATGATTCCAGCTGATTTGCGTATGATTGAAACAAAGGATTTGTTTATTAGTCAAGCAATCTTGACTGGTGAAAGCGAACCAATTGAAAAAACTTCTCATGAAAATGCTGAATGCAAAAGTATCACCGATTATTCCAACATCGCATTTATGGGAAGTAATGTGGTGTCCGGCAGTGGGGTTGCCGTTGTTGTTTGCACTGGAGATAGAACGTTATTTGGCTCGATGGCAAACGCCATTGCAAAAGAATCAGTAGAAACGAACTTCACTAAAGGCGTCAACGCCATTTCTTGGGTGTTAATTCGCTTCATGTTAATCATGGTCCCTTTGGTATTTTTCATCAACGGTGTCACAAAGGGCGATTGGCTGAATGCGTTTTTGTTCGGGATCTCGATTGCAGTGGGTCTTACCCCAGAGATGTTGCCCATGATCGTTACCACTTGCCTTGCAAAAGGTGCAGTTTCCATGAGCAAAAAACAAACGATTGTCAAAAACCTCAACTCTATTCAAAACTTCGGTGCTATGGATATCCTATGCACAGATAAGACCGGTACGCTAACGCAAGACAAAGTGGTACTGGAATACCACCTCAATGTTAACGGTGAAGACGATATTCGAGTGCTTCGTCACGCTTATCTCAATAGTTACTTTCAGACCGGCTATAAAAACCTAATGGATATTGCGATCATCCATAAAACGGAAGAGGAAGAAGCGCAAGACTCTCGGCTAGTTGATCTGTCCGAAAACTATATAAAAGTGGACGAAATTCCCTTCGACTTTTCTCGTCGAAGATTAACGACAGTTGTACAGGACAAGACTGGCAAAACTCAGATGGTGACAAAAGGAGCGGTAGAGGAAATGCTCTCCATCTGTTCCTATGCAGAGTTGGATCATTGTATAGAGCCTTTGACCAAAACCCTTTGCAATAAAATTCTTGCAACTGTAGAAGCTCTAAATAACAAGGGGTTCCGGGTACTAGCGATTGCTCAAAAGAGCAATCCTTCTCCAGTCGAAGTCTTTGGTGTCAAGGACGAGTGTGACATGGTGTTATTGGGTTATCTTGCTTTTCTTGATCCACCAAAAGAATCGAGTGCCGATGCGATTCAAGCCCTCAAAGCACATGGCGTAACAACTAAGATTCTGACCGGCGACAATGACAAAGTAACTCGTACGATCTGCAAGCAGGTTGGATTAGAAGTTCACAATATGTTGTTAGGAGCTGATCTCGAAAATATGAGCGATGAACAACTGGCAAAGGCCGCAGAATCCACCGATGTATTCGCTAAGCTTGCCCCCTATCAAAAGGCCCGCGTGGTATCTATTCTACGAGAAAATGGTCATACAGTAGGCTATATGGGTGACGGGATTAATGACGCTGCTGCAATGAAAGCTTCTGACATTGGTATTTCCGTCGATACCGCCGTGGATGTAGCAAAAGAATCAGCAGACATCATTCTGCTCGAAAAAAATTTAATGGTTTTGGAACAAGGTATCATTGAAGGTCGCAAAACCTACATCAACATGATCAAATACATCAAAATGACGGCATCCTCGAACTTTGGCAATATGTTTTCAGTACTTGCTGCCTCGGCATTGTTACCATTTTTGCCGATGATGAGTGTACATCTTATCCTTCTAAACTTGATTTATGATTTAAGCTGCACAGCAATTCCTTGGGATAATGTAGACGAGGAATTCCTCAAAAAGCCACGGAAATGGGACGCATCTAGTGTAGGAAGTTTTATGATTTGGATCGGACCAACTAGCTCAATTTTCGACTTTACCACCTATGTTTTTATGTATTTTGTAATCTGTCCTTTATTTGTATCTGGCGGCATCTTGTTTAACGATTTAGCAGCGCACTACAGTGGTGCACAACTATTCGCGATCCAAGCACGATACATTGGCATGTTCCAGGCCGGCTGGTTTATTGAGTCGATGTGGAGCCAAACCTTGGTCATTCACATGATCCGAACTGAAAAAATTCCATTTATCCAAAGCCATGCCTCCTTAAGCGTAACGTTACTCAGCATCATAGGCATCGTTGTTTTGACGATAATTCCCTTTACGCCCATTGGTACGGCATTAGGATTTGTCGCGCTGCCCGCTGCTTATTTTGCTTATTTAATCCCTTGCATCTTGCTCTATATGGTTCTAGCAACTAGCTTAAAAAAAGCATATGTTCGTCACTATGGCGAGCTGTTGTAAATGGAGGTGTTCATCATGAATTGGAGATATTTATGGATAACCATGTTTGGAAAAACCAACTGGCTTGGTCTGAATATGGGATTTTGGGTATCTATGGTTGTGATCGTTCTGATTGTCATCTTGATGAATGTGTTTTTTTGGAGTTTAAAGCCTAAAAATTCATCGATAAACTAGAACGAATAAAACTCAATATCGAATTATTATGATCCACCTTAAAAATTCAATCCATGATTAACGTCAGAAGTTTGTTCTCAGTGTATTACCGATAGAAAAAAATAAAGATATTACAGAATTATGTTTTCTTGATGATCACTATTATATGTTCTTAGGTAGAGGAGAACATATAAATTATTGGTTAGCTTGTAGTCAATAAAATTCAGGATTCCATTCATACTCATTCAAGTTGCACCAAGTATTTCGTTTAAAATACGTCAATCTTGGTGCATCTTTTTAATTTGACTTCTGCTTTAAAGTCACTTTATGGACAAGATCTAGCAGTATTCATTTCTAAGACGAAATAGATTCAATATGAATAATCGTTGGCTAGTCTATAGAATCTTAGAATCTATAGTATTTTCATCCATTAATTAAACTTTGCTTTTGTTAGATTCATCATCGATTTTAGAATTTCGCATAGATCATGACCGGAAACGCCGAAAAAAAGCGGTAAGAATTAAAATGATTCTCACCGCTCATTGTTTGTAATTTTTATAGAGGTACTCTCTATTTTCTATGTTTAATTGCAGCTTGTGCAGCAGCTAAACGTGCGATTGGGACACGATAAGGAGAGCAAGATACATAGTCTAATCCAATGCCATCAACAAATTCGATAGACGATGGATCACCACCATGTTCACCACATACACCTAAGTGTAAGTTTGGACGAGTTGCACGACCACGTTGGGCAGCGATCTGAATCAATTCACCAACGCCTTCTTGGTCTAATTTTGCAAATGGATCTTGTTCATAAATTTTTGCTGAGTAGTATGCTGGTAAGAAGCTTCCGGCATCATCACGAGAGAAGCCAAAAGTCAGCTGTGTTAAGTCATTTGTACCAAATGAGAAGAATTCAGCTTCAGTAGCTAATTCACCAGCTTTTAAAGCAGCTCTAGGCACTTCGATCATAGAACCAACATGATATTTCATATTAGATCCTTCATGAGCAATGAGTTCGTCTGCTGTTTCTGTAACCAATTTCTTCACGAATTTCAATTCTTTAAGATCACCGATTAATGGCAACATGATTTCAGGTTCAACGTTCCATTCTGGGTGTTTTTTGTTCACATTTAATGCAGCGCGAATCACGGCTTCAGTTTGCATGCGAGCAATGCCTGGATAAGAAACATCAAGACGGCTTCCACGATGACCCATCATTGGGTTCACTTCGCGTAAGGAATCTACTTTTGCCTGGAGTTCTTCAACCCCCATACCCATTTCGTTTGCAAGTTCTGCAACTTCTTCTGGTTTATGAGGTAAGAATTCATGCAGAGGTGGATCTAAGTAACGAATAGTCACTGGACGGCCTTCCATTGCTTCATAAATGCCTTCAAAGTCTTCTTGTTGTAATGGTTCAATTTTCTTCAATGCATTTTCCATTTGTTCATTTGTTTTAGCAAGGATCATTTCACGGATGGATTTGATCTTATCGCCATCGAAGAACATATGTTCAGTACGGACAAGACCGATACCTTCAGCACCAAATTTTACTGCCTGGGCAGCATCTCTTGGCGTATCAGCATTTGTACGGATTTGTAAACGACGAGATTCGTCAGCCCATTTCATAAAGCGTTCAAAATAACCAGAGATTTCAGCAGGAATTGTTTTAATCGCTTGGCCATAAACTTTACCTGTAGAACCATCTAAGGAAAGCCAATCGCCACGATTAAATGTTTTGCCATTTACTGTAAAGGAGCTTTCATCAGCAGCAATAGAAATATCGCCAGCGCCAGATACGCAACATTCACCCATTCCACGAGCAACAACAGCAGCGTGAGAAGTCATACCACCACGAACTGTAAGGATACCTTCGGCAGCAGCCATACCTTGAATATCTTCTGGAGAAGTTTCAAGACGAACGAGAATGACTTTTTTACCTTTTGCGACTTCTTCGATTGCTTCATCAGCAGAGAATACGATCTGACCACATGCAGCTCCTGGAGATGCTGGAAGAGCAGCAGTTACAGGTTGTGCTTTTTTTAGTTCTTCAGGATCGAACATTGGGTGAAGAAGAGCGTCTAATTGGTTAGCTTCTACAGTCATTAACGCTTCTTCAGGAGTTAACAGTCCTTCATCCACCATGTCACAAGCAACTTTTAAAGCAGCTTGTGCAGTACGTTTACCGTTACGCGTTTGGAGCATATACAATTTTCCATGTTCAATGGTAAATTCCATATCCTGCATATTTTTATAATGATGTTCAAGAGTATTACAAATTTTCTTGAATTGTTCGTAAGCTTCTGGAGAAATTTCAGCAAGTTGTTCAATTCTATTTGGAGTACGAACACCAGCAACGACGTCTTCGCCTTGGGCGTTCATTAAGAATTCGCCATATAGTTTATTTTCACCTGTAGCTGGGTTACGAGAGAATGCTACACCAGTACCACAATCGTTTCCACGGTTACCAAATACCATCATTTGGACGTTAACGGCTGTACCCCAACTAGAAGGAATGTCGTTTTGGCGGCGGTAGTAAATAGCACGTTCATTATTCCAAGATTTAAATACCGCTTCAACTGCTTCCATCATTTGTTTCTTTGGATCAGTTGGGAATTCTTCGTTCATATTTTCTTGATAGAATTCTTTGAATAACTGAACCAATTTTTTCATGTCATCTGCATCAAGGTCGAGGTCTTCTGTAATTCCCTTTTCTGCTTTGATTTCGTCAATGATTTCTTCAAAACGTTTTTTCGATAAGCCTTTAACGACATCAGAGAACATTTGAATAAAACGTCTGTAAGAGTCGTATGCATACCGTGGGTTGCCTGATTTTTCTGCAATAGCATCAGCAACTTCGTCATTAATACCTAAGTTTAAAATGGTATCCATCATCCCTGGCATTGATGCACGCGCACCAGAACGAACAGAGACTAACAATGGATTTTCGGGGTCTGCAAATTTTTTACCAGTTTCTTTTTCTAATAAGTCTAAATATTTGAAAATTTGGGATTGAATTTCATCGGAGATTTTTTCTCCGTCTTCATAATATTTGTTGCAAGCTTCTGTAGTAATTGTAAAACCATTTGGCACTGGCATACCAAGGTTGGACATTTCAGCTAGGTTAGCACCTTTGCCTCCTAGCAAGTCACGCATATCAGCATTGCCTTCATTGAAAAGATAGACATATTTCTTTTCCATGCTTTTCCTCCTTGTGAATAAAAAATGTTTTTTTGTACTCACTTATTGTAACCGCTTTTCATTATAAATAAATAAACGCTTACAATTTGAAGGATTTTGGTTCTATTTCGTCATTTCCAGTTTATTTTTTGGAATTTTTTGCCATGATCCGACATTTTCAGTGCAATCTTTGCAGTGGGGGATTGTCAAAATATCAATTTTACGCTCTCGTGCTGGACATACTGTGCTTTTCGCGCAACTCGTTTCACAACATTCAAAATAGCCTTTTTCTTGAAGTTGCTCTAAAAAAGTCACTTCTTCATCGAGTAATTCAGGTTCAATTAAAATCAAAGGCTTAGAAATGATCGATGGCGTATTTTGCAGTTTTTCTTTCGAAACATGATAGAAGTCGGCAATCATTTGAAATTCTTCTTCATGATGAATAGAATCTAAAAAATACTTTAATTGGTTAATCTCTTGATAAGGACAACTCGTATTTGTCGCAATTACTTTAATCGGTTTAACCCGGGAACATCCTGAAATAGATAAAATGCGTATCATTACATACCTCCAATAAGTTCTATTTTTCTCATATCCATACAAAACGGTTCTTTTTTACTCTAACAAGCGTTGAAGTGAAAATCAGTTTTTATTGATCTTTCTGTTTTAAATGATCAATCAATCTTTTTTAAATCATCACTCTAATCATTCGATGGCCTTTTCTGTTTACGAATTTACACATTTGAGACATTTGTTCTAAAAGATCCGTAATCCGATACAAAATCAGATCGATTTAAACAATATTTTCATTTTTTCAATATAATATCAAAAGAGTGATTTATTCCCTTACCATCACACAACACATTCAATAAAGGCAAGGTGGATAATTTCATTATTAGATTTGAAAAGAGGATTTGATCATGAAAACAATGTTAAGCGGAATTAAGCCAACAGGACGCCTAACTTTAGGAAATTATATTGGTGCAATTCGCGAATTCGTAAAATATCAAGACGAATATGAAATGTTTATTTTCATTGCTAATGAACATGCATTGACTGTTCCAATTCAAGCAAGTGAGTTAAGAAAAAATACAAAAGACTTAATCGCACTTTACTTAGCTTGCGGTTTAGACCCAGAAAAATGCACGATCTTTTTACAAAGTGATATCGCTGCTCATGCTCAACTTGGTTGGATTATGACTTGCATGTCCGGTTATGGCGAATTGCAAAGAATGACTCAATTTAAAGATAAAATGGCAAAACAAGAAACAGGAATTACTGCTGGATTATTCACTTACCCACCTTTAATGTCAGCAGACATCCTGTTATATGATCCAGATTACGTACCAGTTGGTGTTGACCAAAAACAACACGTTGAACTGACTCGTGATTTGGCAGAACGCTTTAATAAACGTTATTCTGATACATTTAAAGTTCCTGAACCACTCGTTACAAAAGTCGGAGCTAAAATCTTTGATTTACAAGATCCAACGAAGAAAATGTCTAAATCAGATACAAATCCAAAAGGATGTATCGATTTATTAGATAACCCAGCAACAGCACGCAATAAAATCAAAAGTGCAGTGACGGATTCATTAGGGGAAATCCGTTTCGATCCAGAAAATCAACCAGGCTTAGCCAATTTAATCACGATCTTATCTGCTTTAACGGATGAACCGATCGAATCAATTGTCGAACGTTACCAAGGCAAAGGTTATGGTGAATTAAAGAAAGAAACTGGCGATGTTGTCTTTAATTTCCTAACTGATTTACAAGCTCGTTATCAAGACATTACCTCAAGTGGTAAAATTAACGAAATCTTAAATGAAGGTGCCCAAAAAGCATCAAAAGTTGCCAACAAAAAAATCGCTAAAGTTTATCGTAAAGTTGGATTAACGATTTAATTCTTTTTAAACAACGAAAAGACGGAATCAATATCGATTCCGTCTTTTTTCGTTGTTAATGATTTTACGATTCAATTTTTTCGGCTTGTTTTTTAACGAGTTCTTTAAAGATTTGACCACGCACTTCATAGTTTTTAAATTGATCAAAAGAAGAAGTTGCTGGACAAAGCAAAATCACTTCCCCTTCCTTAGCTTGTTCTAAAGCGCGATTGAGGGCACATTCCATCGTATGACAAATTTCTGTACGTGAAAAAACATCTTCAAAGACATGTTCAATTTGACCAAATGCATAGCATGTTTTGACTCGATCGTCATATTGTTTTAATTCAGAATAATCAATTCCTTTATCTTTTCCTCCTGCAAGCAAATGGACACCTGATTCAAAACTTGATAAAGCTGCCATCGCAGAATGAGTATTTGTCGCTTTAGAGTCGTTATAAATACGAACCCCGCGAATCGTATCAACATATTCAATACGGTGTTCTACCCCTTTAAAATCTTCAATCACGTGTTGAATGGTTTCTGGATTTACGCCAAGTAAATAAGCAATACAAGCAGCTTGCATTGCATTCATCAAGTTAAATTGACCAACTAGTTTTAAATCAGAGATGCAAAATAGCTGAATATCATGCAAACAAACAAATCCATCTTGGATATGTAAAGCCACATCTTGTCGATTCAGTGAACAATCAATGACTTGGCAAGGAATATTTTGGGCATATTCAATAATTGTAGGATCATCGACATTCCGAATAAAGAAGTCGTTTTCATCACAATTTTCGTAAATTTTAAATTTAGAAGCATAATAATCTTCTAAACTATTCATGTAATCTAAATGATCCGGTGCAAGGTTCGTGACAACACTGACATGAGGTCTAAATTTTTCAATTCCTAACAATTGGAAATTGCTCAGCTCTAATGCGACATGGGCTGTTTGTTCTTCATTACCTAAAACAATTTCACTTAATGGTACACCAATGTTTCCAGCTACTTTGGCATCGGAAAATTGCGCTTTTAACATCTCGTAAAGCAAAGTTGTTACAGTTGTTTTTCCATCAGTTCCGGTAATTGCGCCATAACTAAATTTTGGGGCAAACCAAAAAGCTGTTTCGATTTCAGTATAAATTGGTACTTTCTTTTCAAGAAAATAAGCAATAAAAGGAACGCGATAAGGGATTCCTGGGTTTTTCACCACAAAGTCGTACTCTTTTTCTTTCAAGCAATCAGGATGTCCTTGGTCAAACACTTCAATTCCTAGCGTTTCTAATTCTTCTTTATTTTCAATTTTATTTTGATCCGTCAACACAACATGATAGCCATGGTTGTTGAGTAACTTGGCAGCATTAATTCCTGATCTGGCTGCTCCAATTAACAATACTTGTTTCATCTTATTTGTCCTCTTTATTTTAAATCCATCCTCAAGCGATGGTTGATCTGTACATAAACGATATTATTATGAACGTTTCCTTTTCGTTTTGCATGATTTCTGTCTTGTATCGATTGATTCTTTCATGAGTTTAGTCAATTTCGCAAGTTTATCTTTTTAAAATCACTTATCCAACCAAAACAAAAAAGAAAGCTAAGATCTTCACTAATCCGATTTATTGCTTAATCACGCTAAAAACACCCTTACTCGCCAAAAGTGTTCAATCCAAATCATTCTTAAAAACCAAAATCGTCAGCATGATCAATTTTTCTAACTGAATCTCTATTTTAATCGATCCAAAACTCATCAATTGACTCAAAACAAAAAAGGTCTTCAAAGTAAGTATGAGCATTACACTCAACTTCTTTAAAGACCATTTTGCATCAATTTAAAACTTTGCCATTTGCTCGATACTAAAGAGCCAGGAATGCTAAGAAAATCGAAATTGCAGCTAGGATCGCTCCCCATGACCAGAAGACAGTGCAGACTTTCATTTCTGACCAGCCTTTCTTTTCGAAATGGTGGTGTAAAGGAGCCATCAAGAACACACGACGATGTGTCTTTTTATAATACAGAACTTGGATAATATCTGAGAGTGTTTCAACAATAAACACGCCACCTGCGATCAATAACAACAACTCCATCTTAGTCGTCATTGCTGCTGCGGCTAAAATACCACCTAAAGCCAAAGATCCGGTATCGCCCATGAAGACTTTTGCCGGATGGATATTAAATCGTAAATATCCAAACAAAGCAAAGATCACCATGATCAAAATCGCACATGCACTATATTGGCCTTGCCAAGCAAACACTAAAGCAAATGGAACAAAGGAAATAATGGACAACCCTGCGCAAAGACCATCTACTCCATCAGATAAATTGACCGCATTACTTGATCCTGTGAATAAGAAAAAGATCAAAATCACAAAGAACCAAGTTGGTGCTAACCATTGAATATGACCTGGTAAATGGATCAACGTTGGATTATGCATCATGTAATAAACTGTTAACAACACAGCAAGGACAGCTTGTAATCCAAACTTTAAGGCTGGTTTTAATCCTTCATTAGATTTTTGAACAACGATAATATAATCATCGACAAATCCAATTAATCCAAATCCTAAATAAGCGATCCACATAATGACGGTGGAATTGTCCCAGTTTAATGGCGTAAAGAAACTTGCAATAAAATAAACAATAAAAGGCACAATTAAGAATGCAAGTCCGCCCATTGTAGGCGTTCCTGTTTTCGCCTTATGGCTTGCAAGTCCTTCCTCACGTTCAGTTTGACCAAATTTTAATTTATGTAAGTAACGAATCAGAGCTGGCATAAAGGCTAGCATTCCAATGAGCACTACAATACCTAATACAATTGCTAAACCAATCATCGACCAGTCAATCGGCACAATATGATTCATAATTTCACCCTTCTTTTTGCTTGAAGATTATAACACAGAACTTTCTATATTTTTTTAAGTGGGTGAATTATCAAATTAAACGCAACATTTAATGTGAGTTCATCACTTCATTTGGT
>Kenny_p2__coassemble_860_pt1 | contig 28596 bp, 24 predicted proteins | sample Kenny_p2__metabat2_low_PE_018 | metagenome-assembled genome bin Kenny_p2
GAGATTTAAATTTTTTATCCAAAAGACAAATCCCACACAGCTTTACTTAGAACCAAAAAAAAGGAGATCCATTCATACAAATGGTCTCCCTGGTAGGATTTTATTCTTCCGTTACTTCTTCTTTGTCTTGTAAATCTTCATCATTTTTCTTTGATAAATCCATTGCTAATTGCAAATATTGACAAAGTGTAGAAACAGCAGTTTTGGAAGTGTTCCAGCTTGTCACAAGACGGATCACAATATTTTCATCCCAATTTGTCCAAATTTCAAAATCTACTTTATCTTTTAAGTAATCAAACTGCGCTTGATCTAAAACCAAGAACAGTTGGTTTGTCGTAGTTTTCATAAATAATGGATAGCCTAAACGAAGAGCTTCATTTTGGATAATCGAAGCTAAATCGTTAGCATATTTTGCATAATGATAAAAATCATCATGTTCAAATAAGCCAATAAACTGTAAACCTAATAACCAACCTTTTGCTAAAATAGCACCTGATTGTTTTTGGATCAGTCTGAAATGAGGTTTTAAGGCATCATTGGTAATCACAACTGCCTCACCAAAAAGAGCACCGTTTTTGGTTCCACCAATCCAGAATAAGTCAGCCCACTTAGCGATATCGTTTAATGTATAATCAATGCCACTCATTAAAGCTTGCGCCATACGAGCACCATCAATCATGAGATACATATCATTTTCTTTGCAGATAGCCGAAATTTCTTCTAATTCTGTACGTGTATAAACCGTTCCCAGTTCAGTCGCATTGGAAATATAAACTAACTTTGGAACAAGATAGGAACTTTCATCATTCACAATGTTGTGGATTGCTTTACGTAATGCCATTGCCGTCAATTTTCCTGAGCTTGCTGGCATTGTAATAATTTTATGACCACTTGCTTCAATTGCTCCACCTTCATGTGTAGCAATATGTGCTGAATCTGTAGCAATCACAACTTCAAATGGACGCAAAACGTGGCGAATCATCACCACATTCGTTAATGTTCCTGAAGCAATGAAGTGAATATCTGCTGGCGTATCTGGTAATTTAGATTGAATGAGTTGAGCTGCACGGGCGCAGTAATCATCTGTTCCATAACCTGGATTTTGTTCTTCATTTTTTTCTTGTAATAGTTTTAAAATTGGTTCGATACATCCTTCTCCGTAGTCATTACGAAAGAAAATCATATGTTACTCCTCTCTTCCTCCTCGAAAACCATGCAAAGCGAGGTGGGGTATATCTTTCTTCAAAACTAAATTGATGATTCTTTACATTTCGTTGCTTTAGAAAATAAAGGCAACCTGAACATTATATCCAATAATACCCTTGTTTATTTTGTGCGATTATTTTAATAAAGCCATTGAATAAGCAGGAAGAATCAATTTGTTGTTTTCTAGTTTAATTTCTTGATCACCTGTTAATAACACACCACCAAGTTCTGCTGGTAAATCAGAAATCGTTACAGTTGATAAATCAACTTCTTGTTGCGCATTTGATAAGTTAAAAACAAGTACAGATTGTGAATCATTGGCATAACGGTCAAGAACTAGAACTTGATCTGTCGATAATTCTTGGGAAACGGTCGGATTAGCACGAGTAATTGAATCAAAAGAATCACGTAATCTTACCGCTTGTAAAAAGAAATTCAAAATTGAATCTCCATTTTCACGTTGTTGTCTTACATTTTCAAATTTAGGTTGTGTTTGATCGGATTCACTTTGCGAATCTTCATTTTTCGTTTCGCTTGAACTTTGTGCGTCATCCTCAATTGCACTGACGATCGAGTTTGATTGATCCGAAGTGAATCCAAGTTCATCGCCCACATTAATCATCACTTGGCTATTGAGCATCAATTCAATCGCAAGAATCATTTTATATTGGGCAATACGATCTTCAGATTTTAATAAATCCATAGATCCATCTTCATGACCTAAAAAATAAGCTGTCATATTTTGTGTACGCAAACTATTTTGTTCAATCAAATTTCCTAATTCACGTGCACTGATAGATCCAGTAGCTGCTTTTGCGACATATCCTTCAGCTCCTGATGCAGTCAAATCAGCTGCATACATTGGAACTTCTGCAATAGGATCGTTCCATGAGCTATAAGAGAATACATTGACAGATTCTGGCTTTCTTTCTTTACAAATAGAGTCAAACCACTTCAAGAAATCCGCAGATTTTTGATCGTTGTTGGGAACAAGACCGTTAGAATCTGGAATATAAAATCCTGTCACTCCTAAAGCAAAATAATGCTCAATGGCGTTGATGATAAACTGTTTCCAAACTTGGTTATCTAAGTTGATCCGTGGAATATCGCTGTTAGGAAGGGACATGTAATAGTATGGAGTCTGGCCGATTCTCGTCCAACCATCTTGTCCTTCTTTATCTTTTTCCAAGAAAAATTCATCCGCTAAGATTTTATCCACAACATATGGATCTTCATCTTCTTTGAGATTGCTGACAAGTTGAATCATTGCTTTAAATTGCGAATTATTCTTAGAAATAGTGCCTAAATCAAGTGTCAGAAGAACAGGCATATTTAAAGAGTTAGCTTTAGTGCATAATGCGGATAAATCATCGTCACTACCAATAGTAGGATTTAATTCCGTAAGTTCACTCACTGCATATGTATCATCAACTTTGAGAACATTTTTTAATAAAATTCCTGTCATCGAAAGATCTTTTTCATTGTCTTGTGGATTACCATCAGAAAAATATTCCATTTCTTGAATCACTGTTTTAAAAGTTCCTGGTGTTCCAGAGTAGCGATCAGTAAAGAGAGTTGGATCAATTTGATACCAAACGCGCATATCTTTATGACCATCTACTACACTAGAGGAGTTAATTTTATTCATCAGTGTCAGAGCACTCGTTGTTTGTTGTTGTTGAGTTTGGCACCCTGTCAAAGAAAAAAGCATCATTGCAGAGATTGCCATGGCAAAAAGTTTATTCATTTTCATATGAGATATCCTTTGTGTTTATATGTCGATTATAACGAATATTCTTTCATTTTATTTAAAAAGCAAAAAAATATCTATAATTTCAGATTGAAGTAAAAACATAAATTGAAAGAGTATTGTTGCTTAAAGACAAATCAAAAAACTTAAAAATAATTGGTTGATCGAATGTCTTCTCTTCAAATGTAGTCTGTTCAAAATTTGAAATTGGAAATAAAAAACGATACGGAAGACAAAGCCATCGTAAAAATGAGAGGCTAGAAAACTGTATAAAAGAATGATTAAAAGAAATATAAAAACATTCGGTTCTTTTTGATCCCTGACAAAGTCATTGCCATCATTAATCATTCTTCTTCAGTCTTCATTATTCATTTTACCATTGAACGCGTTCACGTTGGGCAATTATGCATATATAGGCGCGCGAATTATCGTTTACGTCGATAAAAAAGCGACCATTTGGTCGCTTCTATTCGAGTTATAGTGTAAAAAGATAAAGGTTAAATTTTTAACCCCATAGGTTCATCTTTAAAGATTCTTTCATCCATCAATTTCAGATTTTCGCTAATTGCTGGTGTGAATTCCATTTGATCCAAAACGTCTTTTTGTAAATCAATACCTGGAGCAATTTCCACTAAAGTGAAGACTCCATCGACTAATTCGAAGACTGCACGTTCTGTAACATAAAGAACTTTCTGTCCGGCTTTTTTAGCGAATTCAGCAGAGAACGTAATTTGTTCAACAGATTTTTTGAACTTTTTAACTTGACCTTCACTAATGATTTCAAGTTTTCCGTCTCCAATTTTTTCCTTAACACCTTTTGCGGTAAATGTACCACAGAAGACAACAACAGGAGTTGATTGCGTGATATTGATAAAACCACCACATCCCGCAATTCTTGGTCCAAAACGAGAAACGTTGATATTTCCAGAACCATCACATTCAGCTAAACCTAAGAATGCTTGATCTAATCCTCCACCATCATAGAAGTCAAACATAGATGGTGAATCAATCGTACAATCTGGGTTAGCAGCAGATCCAAATCCAACACCGGAGGCAGGAACACCACCGATGTTCCCTGCTTCGACAGTCATCTTCATTCCAGGCAATTGTTCTTCTGCGGCGACTTGGCCAATTCCTTCTGGAATGCCAATTCCTAAGTTTACAATTGCATTTGGAGTTAATTCCATAGCGGAACGACGAGCGATAACTTTACGCGCATTTAATGGCATTGGTTCTAATGCATCTACTGGCATACGGATTTGTCCGGATAATTCTGGTTTATATGGATGAACATAGGTTTGCCAAGAGTTATCTGGTGTCCCTTTTACAACGTAGTCAACCATGATGCCAGGAACTTTAACATCTTTTGGATTTAAAGATCCGTTTTGAACAACATTTTCGACTTGCGCAATGACAATTCCACCAGTATTTTTGGCCGCTTCAGCCATTGCAAGCGCTTCTAAGAATGCGGCTTCTTTAGACATGGATAAGTTTCCATTTTCATCCGCATCTGTACCACGAATGACAGCAACGTTGATGTTTTTGAAAGATTTGTAACGAAGGTATTCTTCGCCATCAATGACCATTAATTCAACCAAATCGTCTTTCGTGACGGAGTTCATTTTTCCACCTTCAAGACGTGGGTCAACGAAAGTGTTTAAACCAATTTTAGTGATGACACCAGGACGATGCCCTGCAATTTCACGGAGTAATTGAGATAGTGTTCCGATTGGTAAGTTCCAAGCTTGTACTTTATTTGAAGTCACTAAGCGTTGTAATGCAGGAACTAAGTTCCAGTGTCCACCAACGATAGAACGTAACAACCCATCATGAGCAAGATGGTTCATCCCTAATGCGTCAGTTCCATCACCAACGTTGGTTGGGAAATAGAGATCGAGATCGCGTGGATGTCCAGTTTCTAAGAAACGTTTTTCAATGGCATAAGTCACTTCTTGAGGGTGACACATCCCAATGAATCCAAGCATTGCGATACGATCGCCATCTTTGACAAGCTCTGCAGCTTGTTGAGGTGTAATTACTTTTGACATGTAATAGCTTCCTTCTCTAATAAAAGTAAAACGAATTTTAAATTTTAAAACTATTTATTGCTGAACTGTTTTTCTTTCACTTTGTTTAAGAAGCAGTCCATACCATATTTTTGGTCTTCTGTAGCGAAGCATCCAGAGAATTCGGCAACTTCAGTAGCGATACCGCCATCGATTGTTTGGTTAAGACCTTCGTTGATTGCTTTTTTAGAAGCTGCAACTGCAAGAGGTGCATTTTTAGCGATACCTTTCGCCATTTTTAAAGCTGCTGGCATCAATTCTTCAAGTGGATATAATGCGTTAACTAAACCGATTTCTAAAGCTTTAGGTGCTTTGATATTACGGCCTGTGTAGATAATTTCTTTAGCCAGACCTACTGGAATTAAACGAGCTAAACGTTGAGTTCCACCAAAACCTGGAGTAATTCCTAATCCTACTTCTGGTTGCCCAAATACAGCATTTTCAGCTGCTAAACGAATGTCGCAAGCCATAGCCAATTCGTTACCACCACCAAGAGCAAAACCATTGATTGCAGCGATAACTGGTTTTTCTAAAGTTTCGATATCACGGAATACTTTGTTTCCAAAACGTCCGTATTCAGCAGCTTCTTCCACTGTTTTATCTTTCATTTCAGCAATGTCTGCACCGGCAACGAATGATTTTTCGCCTGCACCAGTCACGATTACTGCGTAGATATCTTTGTCGTTTTTAACGTCTAAAACAGCAGCCTCAAGGTCTTGAAGAACTTCTGTGGAGAGTGCGTTTAAAGCTTTTGGATTGTTAATTGTAATGATAGCGACGTTTCCGTCTTTTTGAAGTAATACTTTATCCATGATCATAGCCCTTTCTGTATGTATCCATACATGATATTTGTATGCGCCAATATCTAGATCTATTGCGCTTATTTTTTATGCTTTTTAAGCAGATTTAAGAATCCAAAAAAGGAGGAATGATACATTCCCCCTCATTGTCATTTATAATTGACTATTTTTTGTAGTTATAGAAACCTTCGCCTGTTTTACGACCAAGTTTACCAGCACGAACCATTTTCTTTAAGAGTGTGGAAGCGCGATATTTTGGATCGCCTGTTTCGTCGTAAAGAACGTCCATGATTGCTAAAACAACATCAAGTCCGATTAAATCGCCAAGAGCCAGAGGTCCCATGGGGTGGTTGGCACCAAGCTGCATAGCAACATCAATGTCTTCAACAGAAGCAAGACCTTCTTGAAGAATACCAGTAGCTTCGTTAATCATTGGGATCAAGATTCTGTTCACAACAAATCCAGGTCCTTCTTTGACTTCAACTGGTGTTTTGCCAATTTCTTTGGACATTTCGATAACAGCATCTTTCACTTCAACTGGAGTGTTCGCACCAGAAATAACTTCAACAAGTTTCATTCTGTCAGCTGGGTTGAAGAAGTGCATACCGATCACTGGATGTTTGATTCCGTTTGCGATTTCAGTGATAGATAAAGAAGAAGTGTTTGTTGCAAAAATTGCATCTTCTTTAACGATTTCATCTAATTTAGTGAATACGTCTTTTTTCAGAGCCATCTGTTCAAGAGCTGCTTCAACAACTAAATCACAGTCAGCTAAATCTGCATATTCACCAGCTTTTAAATTATTTTTTGCAGCTTCAGCAGCTTCAGCAGTGATTTTGCCTTTTGCGACAAGTTTGTCTTTACCTGCACAGATTTTGTTGACACCGTTTTGTGCCCATTCAAGTTTAACGTCAACTACAGTAACTGCGTTTCCTGCAGATGCAAAAGCGTTAGCGATGCCTTGACCCATTGTTCCGGCGCCGACTACACCGATTTTTTTCATGATCATTATCTCCTTATCATCCTTTATATAAAGGATATGAGATCGCTAAAGATCTCAAAAACCAGATCGAGCAAAGCTGAAGAAAGGATTGCTCGACTTGGTCAAATTACAAATCAACAGTTTGTTTTTGATGAAATCGATCATCAAGAATATTGATTTTAGCGAGAAGCTTTGATGTTTTTAATTTCAGCAATTAAAGCTGGAAGAACAGATTCAACTGTTCCTACATAACCCTGGTTAGCAATTTTGAAGATTTCAGCTTCTGGGTCACGGTTGATTGCGATGATGTAATCAGATTTTTCCATACCCGCAACGTGCTGAACTGCACCAGAGATACCGCAAGCGATATAAAGGCTTGGACGAACTGTTTTACCAGTTTGACCAACTTGACGTTCTTTAGCGATGAAGCCATCTTCAACAGCTGCACGAGTCGCTGCTACTTCACCACCAAGTAAAGCAGCAAGTTCTTCAACTAAATCTAAAGCGCCTTCAGCACCACGTCCTGCACCAACGAGGATGTCACATTTAGTGATATCTACGCCAGCAACTTCTTTTGGCAGGATGCCTTCAACAACGACTAATGGAGTTTCTTCAGTCCATTTTGGCGCGAATTCAACAACTTCACCAGTTCTGTTTGGATCTGGTTTAGCTAAGTCGAATACTTTTGGTCTGATTGTTGCCATTTGTGGACGAGTGTCTGGGCAAACAATTGTACCGAATAAGTTACCACCGAAAGTAGGACGAGTAACTAATAATAAAGCGTCTTCGTTTGGAATTTCACGAACACCGTTGCGGCTGTTTAATTTAACATCTTTACCGATTTCGATTGCAGTAGCATCGGCAGTAAGTCCAGCGTTAATACGAGCAGCAACACGTGGGGCTAAGTCACGACCAAGAACAGTTGCACCTGTTAATAAAGAAGAAGGTTTGAATTCTTCGATTAACTGAGTTAATGCATCTGTATAGAATTGTGTGGAGTAGTCTTTGAGTTTTGGATCGTCAATTACGATCACTTTGTCAGCGCCATGAGCGATGACATCTTTTGCTTTTTCTTTTACGTTTTCACCTAAAAGAACACCAACAACTTTGTAGCCAAGTTCAGGGGAACCATCAACAAGCTTTCTGGCTTTACTGATTAATTCATAACCTACTTCAGCAGGCTGAGAATTCTTTTGTTCTACAAATACGTAAATATCTTTGTAATCTGGAAATGTAGCCATGACGATCCTTTCTATTTCTTAATGAGCTGTTTCTCATTGAGAGTTTCAGCAATTTTCTTTCCTGTTTCTTCTGCAGACAGATTGAATGTTTCTGTAGCAGCAGTCACGTCTTTAGTGAATGTTCTGAATACCTGAGTTGGAGAACCTGCTAAACCGATAGTTTCCATTGGCAGATCAGCAGCTAAATCATCGTAAGTTAAGATTTCAACTGGGTTGTTGAAAGAATCTACGATATCGTTGCAGTTCATGTAACGAGGTTTATTCATACCAGAAAGAGTTGTGATAACAGCTGGTAATTTTACAGAAATAATTTGAGATTCTTCTTCAAGAGATTTTTTAACTTTAACGTGATCTGGAGCGATTTCCATGATTTCGTCTACATAAGTTACTTGAGGAAGATTTAAACGTTCAGCAGTCTGTGGACCGACCTGAGCAGTATCACCATCGATAGCCTGACGACCAGCGATGATTAAGTCATAACCAATTTTTTCTAATGCAGCAGCCAGAGTTCTAGAAGTAGCACAAGTATCGGCACCACCAAGTCTTCTGTCTGTTAATAAATAAGCTTTGTCAGCTCCACGAGCGATGGCTTCTTGAAGCATTCCAGCAGCTTGAGGAGGTCCCATAGAAAGAACTTCAACGACAACATCATCAGATTTGTCTTTTAATTCAAGAGCTGCTTCAAGACCAGCAAGGTCATCTGGGTTGATGATAGAAGGAACGCCATCACGAACTAATGTACCAGTTGCTTTATCAACAGTGATTTCAGTTGAGTCTGGTACTTGTTTTGCTAATACAACAATTTTCATATCGTTCTGATTTCCTTTCCACTACTTCAGCACTGCGCCACTGATAACCATGCGCTGTACTTCAGATGTTCCTTCGTAGATTTCAGTGATTTTAGCATCACGGAACATTCTTTCTACTGGAAGATCACGAGTATAACCGTAACCACCCATCAGTTGGATACATTTAGTTGTTACATCCATAGCGACTTCAGATGCAAATAATTTTGCTTCTGCAGCAAGTACTGTGTATGGTTTGTTTTCTTCTTTAGCCATTGCTGCACGATAAACGAGCATTTTCGCTGCATCGATCTGAGTTTGCAAGTTAGCAAGCACGAATTGAGTGTTTTGGAATTTAGCGATTGGACGACCGAACTGTTTTCTTTCTTTAACATATTTAACAGTTTCTTCCATAGCACCTTCAGCGATACCTAAAGCCTGAGCAGCGATACCAATACGACCACCATCAAGAGTAGACATTGCAACGCGGAATCCTTTTCCTTCGCCACCTAATAAGTTTTCTTTAGGAACGCGAACGTTGTTGAAAATTAACTCGGAAGTCGCGGAACCACGGATACCCAGTTTCTTTTCGTGTTGACCGATTGTGAATCCTGGAGTTCCTTTTTCAACGATGAAGGCGGAAATACCACGGTTTCCTTTAGATTTGTCAGTCATTGCGAAAATGATGTAGATATCAGCTTCGCCAGCGTTAGTGATGAAGATTTTTGTACCATTCAGTACATATGCATCACCATCTAATACAGCAGTTGTCTGTTGACCAGCAGCGTCTGTACCAGCGTTTGGTTCAGTTAAACCGAATGCACCAAGTTTTTCACCAGATGCCAATGGTTTAAGGAATTTTTCTTTTTGTTCAGGTGTTCCGTACTGAGCGATTGGCCAAGTACCTAAAGAAGTGTGAGCAGAAAGTACAACACCAGTAGTTGCACAAGTTTTACTCAATTCTTCTACTGCAAGAATGTAGGACAGGTAATCTGCACCAGCTCCACCGTATTCACGTGGATAAGGAATGCCCAACATTTTAGCTTGACGAAGAATTTCTACGTTTTCTTTTGGGAAACGTTCTTGTTCGTCAACATCAGCAGCGTTGTCTTTAACTTCTGCTTGGGCAACTTCCCGGAACAACTTCTGCATGAGTTTCTGTTGTTCTGTTAAATTGAAATCCATAAATTAAAGTTCTCCTTTCTCTTCAGCTTGAACTTTTGGATTTGTAACAAAGACGCACCTCCACAGCGGGCTTTGTACTAACTCAATAATAATCGTTCTCAAAAGAGAGTCAAATTGAAATGTGAATGATTTCACAGGAAAAACAGATTCAAGTTAATTTTTTAACAAATTTCTAAATTGTCTTTTAATCTTTCTTTCTAACCGTTAAAACCATCGTGTTGTTGATCTATTCATTTCGCCATCAACCTGTTTAAAAATAGCTGCAGCCGATCGATGCCAAAATGTCAACCTATGAAAAATACAAAATTGACTTAATCCATCCCCTTTTTGACAATTTTTTAACATGCTAACTTGTCCATTTTTTATCAAACAAAATCGTCCTTTGCGACACTCTAAAATTTCGCAGAAAAATTTTGGCATTTCAGGCGTCAAAAAAATTCAGACAATTTCATTGAAAAAAAGCCTTGAAAACATAAAAAATGAAAAATACAAAAAGATTTATGTTATCGCTTACACCTTTTCTAGCAATGAACATTCTTGCTTTTGTCATGAAGCTGTCATGTAACTTTATTGGAAATTCTATGTAAATAACGCTTGAATTTGGTTCTTTGACTGAATTTCAAACTTGCTTTTCTCTCAAATCGTTTTTTTCACTTAACCCTTTACATGCAATATAAGAAATCAAATTCTACTTTTGATCGAATCACTTTCAGTCCTCTTTCAAAGCTTTCTCTAATTTCGTTTATAGATCATTTAGATCGTGAATCTTGTTTAAAATGACTTCAAATCTCATCAATCTGCGCAGATCTGCAACCAATCAATCCCAAATTTTGAAAAATGACCATACATTGTCAACCTATGTCAAATCAATGTAAGCGCATCAACATTTCCAATAATCGGATATTCTTGCTGTTAAAACCGAATTTGGTCAAGAAATAGAAAGATCAAACTGATTTTTCTGTGAATTATTTCACATTTAATTTGAAATTTGTTCTTAACTGGTCTAGTATGAATGAGCAAACAAACTCCTAAGAGTAGAAAGAGGCAAAAACAATGAGTCAAAAAGCTTATATCGTTGGCGCTAAAAGAACTGCCATCGGAAAATTTATGGGTTCGTTGACAAACGTATCCTGCGCAGAAATGGGAGCAACAGTTGTAAAAGCTGCTCTTGAACAAGCAAACGTTAAACCTGAACAAGTTAATGAAGTCATCATGGGTAACGTAATTTCTGCTGGTCTTGGTCAGAACATTGCACGTCACATTTCCCTTGATGCTGGTATTCCTAATTCCGTTCCAGCACATTCCTTAAACATGGTATGTGGTTCTGGTCTTGAAGCAGTTATCGAAGCAGATATTCGTGTTCGCGCTGGTTGGGGAGACATCTTCGTAGCAGGTGGTGTTGAAAACATGTCCGCTGCTCCTTACTTAGTAAACGGTAAAAACAGAGTTGGAACAAAAATGGGCGACCAAGTTATGGTTGACTCTATGATCCACGATGCATTAACAGACGCTATGCACAATGTACACATGGGTGTTACTGCTGAAAATATCGCAAATAAATACAATATCACTCGCGAAATGCAAGATGAATTCGCTCTTGCTTCTCAAACAAAAGCAATCCAAGCTATCGCTGATGGTAAATTCAAAGACGAAATCGTTCCAATCGAAATCAAACAACGTAAAGGTGTTGTTGTATTCGATACTGACGAAGGTCCACGTCAAACTAACCTTGAACTTCTTGCTAAATTAAAACCAGCTTTCGTTAAAGAAGGTTCTGTTACAGCAGGTAACGCTTCTGGTATCAACGATGGTGCATCTGTATGTATCGTTGCTTCTGAAAAAGCTGTTGCTGAAAACAACTTAAAACCAATCGCTGAAATCGTTGCTTGCGGTCAAGGTGGTGTTGATCCATTAACAATGGGTCTTGGTCCTACTCCAGCAATCTTAAATGCTTTAAAAAATGCAAATATGACTCTTGATCAAATGGATCTGATCGAACTGAACGAAGCATTCGCTTCCCAGTCCTTAGGTGTAGTCCATGAATTGGTCGAAGCTACTGGTATCGATAGACAGGCTTTATTAGATGTTACTAACGTTAACGGTGGTGCTATCGCATTAGGTCACCCAGTTGGTGCTTCTGGAAACCGTATCCTCGTTACTCTTCTTTACGAAATGGCTAAACGTAATGCTACTTATGGTCTTGCTTCCCTTTGCATCGGTGGAGGTATGGGTGTAGCTGTTATCGTTAAACGTTGCGCTTAATTCGTTTTTCCATAATGATTTAAATCGATTAAAGCAGGCTAAGTGCCTGCTTTTTTCATGCTTGTGTTTTTAGCAAAATTTACTGACGCTACAGTTTAGCTTTTACAAAAACTTAATGAATTGTCTAGGTTATCTTCATTGTATTTTGTTTAAAAAGCGTGATAATGAAATTGACAAAACACATGGATATAGGGTTAGAAAGGAACAATTATGACTCACCATCATTTTGCACTTACTCTTATCAGTGCCCTTACGATCAGCGTTCCTGCCATTCCTATTACACAATCCACGCCGATTCTGGCTACATATCACGATGTGACGAACGAATGGCCGGACGAAATCATTGCTGCCGAACATATGCTTCAAGAATTTTGCTATCCGAAACTTGATGCGTATCGTGGCAATGACTATGCAATCATTGAAAAAGCTTATCAATTTACGCTTCAAACACTTAGACACAATCAACAAAGATCGAGCATGGATCCCGTACTACGCGGATTAGTCTCTGGTCAAGGGGATAGCCAATCGTATTACGACATGTTTAGCATGATTTTATTGCATTATGGATTATCGACATGTCACTTATCATGCGAAAACGATAAATTTGCCCATGAATTATTAGCCGTTAAACTGAATGAGAAATGGTATATTTGTGATCCTTATTTAGAAGATCAAACCCCATCTAGTGAACGCGATTACTATTACTTTTTAAAAGGATTCAATTCCATTTCTAAAACCCATGGCAAAATTTTGAATTGGGATAATTGTCCAATCGAAAAAGAAGATTACACACAAGGCAACTCTTCCCTCTCTACGGGAATCCCCATCTATCGCATTTATAATCCAAGAAGTGGTGAACATTTCTATACACAACACTTTGAAGAAATGATTACCCTTAGCTTTAAATCGAATTGGATTTTAGAAGGCGTGGGCTGGAACGCTCCTATTCATTCTGATGAGCCTGTTTATCGCATTTATAATCCAAATACAGGCGATCACCATTTCACGACTAATCGACTAGAAAAAGATACTCTTGTTTGTTTAGGTTGGGTGGATGAAGGTATTGCTTGGTATAGCAACCCCCAAAAAACAATTCCGCTCTATCGCCAATATAATGCCAATGTCGATATCGGCAGCCATAACTATACAACGAGTATTGAAGAAAGAGATGCTTTAGTTAAACTCGGTTGGCATGATGAAAAAATTGCTTGGTATGGAATGCCTCGATAATATTGTTTTTAAAAAAAACAGGTCGCTAAAGCGATCTGTTTTTTTCTGTCTTTATAGACTAAAGAAAAAACCTCTTGATTTTCACGATTAGAAAACCAAGAGGTTTGATTGTATAGTTGCAAATCGATGTAGATCAATCGACGACAAGCGATGAATATAGTTTTTTATTCGTCTTGATCGTCAGAATCTTGTTCTACTGCATGTTGATTTGGTTCAGGTAAATTAGAAAGAATACCTTCAATTTTACGACCTTGTTCTAATGAAGTATCTTGGACAAAAATCAAATCTGGCATTTTTCGTGCCTTAATATTTTTGGCTAAAGTACTACGAATAAAACCTTTTGCAGAACGTAAAACTTTCATTCCGGCATCGTTTCTTTCCTGTCGTCCTAAAAAAGAAACATAAACTTTAGCTTGTGACATATCACGCGTGCATTCCACATCCGTTACGGTCACGAAACCGAGTTTTGGATTTTTCAATTCAAATTGTAAAATTCGGCTAATTTCTTTTTTGAGGATTTGATCCATTCTGTCTTGCTTAAGCGTCATTTTTTACTTCCCGATCTTCGAATGCTTCGATGACGTCGCCAACTTTAATATCGTTGTAGTTTTCGATGGTCAGACCACATTCGAATCCTTGAGATACTTCTTTTGCATCATTTTCGAAACGACGTAAAGAACCTAGTTTACCTGTGTAAACAACAATTCCATCACGGATTAAACGTACAGAAGAGTCACGTTTGATGACACCATCTGTAATATAGCTTCCGGCAATTGTTCCGACTTTAGAAGCTTTATAAATTTGACGAACTTCTGCTTGTCCAGTAACAACTTCTTCAAATACTGGAGCAAGTAAACCTTTCATCAAGCTTTCAATTTCTTCTAAGGCTTTATAGATGATGTTGTGGAGACGAATTTCAACGCCTTCTTCTTCAGCTTTTTTACGAACCGCTGCTGTTGGACGAATGTTAAATCCGTAAATGATCGCATTAGATGCACTTGCTAACATAATATCGGATTCAGTAATTGTACCAACTGTAGAACGGATTACGTTCACTTTAACTGTGTCGACATTCAATTTTTCAATAGAAGCTTTCATCGCTTCAGCAGAACCTTGAACGTCGGATTTGATCAAGATATTGATTTCCTGCATATCCCCTTCAGAAATCATACGTGCCATATCTTCTAAAGAACGAGCAGAACTTTGAGAACGTTCTAATTCGATCTGTTTGTTCATACGTCTTTGTGCAATTTCTGCAGCTTTTTTGTAGGAATCGTAAACCATGAAGACATCACCAGCTTTTGGTACTTCGTTTAAACCGATGATTTCGACTGGTGTGGATGGACCGGCATTTTTGAGTTCCATACCTTTATCACTTGTCATTTTACGGATACGGCCATAGCTGCTTCCAACGACTAAAGAGTCGCCAGAATGTAATGTACCTTGTTGAACTAATAAAGTAGCAACTGGTCCACGACCTTTATCCAATTTTGCTTCGACAACTGTACCAGATGCACAAACGTCTGGGTTTGCTTTTAATTCTTGCATGTCGGCAACTAACAATAAGGATTCAAGAAGATCATCAACACCTTCTCCACTACGTGCAGAAATCATGTTGAAGATTGTATCTCCACCCCATTCTTCAGGCATAACGCCTTCATTTGCCAATTCGCTCATTACGCGATCTGGGTTAGCCCCGGCTTTATCGATTTTGTTAACGGCAACGACAATTGGAACCCCAGCTGCTTTCGCATGGTCGATAGATTCTTTTGTCTGTGGCATAACACCATCATCTGCAGCAACAATTAAGACAACGATATCGGTGATTTGTGCCCCACGTGCACGCATAGCTGTGAATGCTTCGTGCCCTGGAGTATCCAAGAAGGTAACTTTACGATCATTAACGCTTGCTTGGTAAGCACCGATATGTTGCGTAATTCCGCCAAACTCACCTTTAACAACATGAGCATTACGGATCGTATCCAATAATGTCGTTTTACCATGGTCAACGTGACCCATGATTGTAACGACTGGTGGTCTTGGTTGAAGATCTTTTTCTTCGAAGACACGGTTAGCGATTTGTTCTTCGATATCATCTTCATCAACGATGAATTCTTTAGTCGCGACCACTTTGAATTCTTCACAAATCAATTCGATTTCTTCATCAGATAAGCTTGTGTTGATTGTGGACATATTGCCCAACAAGAACAAGAATTTGATGATTTCAGAAGAATTACGTTTCATCAATTCGGCGAGTTCCCCGATTGTGATTGGTAAAGAATAAGTAATTTCTTTTGGATACTCGACACGTGGTCTTGGAGTGAAGTTATTGTTCCGGTTGTTATTCCGGTTGTTTGACCGGTTCTTGTTATTTGCCGGTTTCTTTTTAACAGGCTGCTTAGCCATTTCATCACCATCCTTCTTTTTTCTATGGCAAGAAAGCGAAAATTTAAAGAAACAATTTTATCAACAAATCGTGTCTTTAGATTTAGAGCACTTGGCTATGGATGTTCTGAATCCAATTTTCGCTTTGGTTAAAATCAGGATTGCATCAAAGACACGATCAAACAAAGTTTAATGCTTGGTCTTTATTCAATTGGCATTTATACATTGAAAAGTTGCAAGGATGAATCAAGTTTTGCTTGATTCAAAATACTTTTCGCAAATCCCTCATCAAGGACGCTCATCGCCCCTTGGACTTTACTTGAAATCGCGTTAAATCTAAGGGGGTTAAGCATAATGAGCGGAATTTGATAATATGCACATTTATCCTGAATTTTTTTAGATCGGTTTGCTCCACAACCTTCTGACAAAATCACCACTTTGGCTTTTTGACTTTGAATGGACGGAAGCAGATTGTCTCCTCGAGCAAAACGTCCTGTTTTAACAACGAGCGATGCTAAGGAGACGAGTTGATCAGCCGGCACGGATGATCAACTCCAGTTTTTCATATACTTCTTTAGGAATTTCTGTTTTCAAAGCTTTATCTAAAGCTTTGTTTTTTTGAGCTTTCTCTAAAGTTTCTAAGCTTTTTTGAATGTATGCGCCATGACCGTTTTTCTTTCCTGTTACGTCCACAACGATCTCGTTTTCAGGTGTACGAACGACACGAACGAGTTCTTGTTTTGGAAACATTTCTTGAGTCACTACGCATTTTCGCATTGGAATTTTTCTCATGGGGAATACATTCCTTTCTTGCAAGTACTAGATTGAGAAAAGCTAATCTCTAGTATTCATCGTCGTAGTAAGAATCGTATTCTTCGTAGTCGATGTCCTCATTCCAGGATGCGCTCATTTCTTCTTCGATTTCTGCGTTTTCGATTTCTTCGAGCTCATCTTCTGTATAGATTGGGTGCATCGCATTGAATGTTGGTTTTTTCTTCTCAATGCGGCGTTCTTCCTTCTTCGCTTCTTCTTTTGCTTTAGAAGGTTTTGTTCCTTTTGCAGATTCAGCTTTTTCAGGTTCTGCACTTTCGAATTTAGAAGTGTAAGTTGTTGTACGACGTTCTGCTAAAGAGCGACGATTTTCTTTGGCGATCCGTGCTGCAGCTTCCATTTCTGTTTCTTCTGCTTTTGGTGCGAATTCAGCTGCTTCTTCTTCAACATCTTGTTGAACAGGTGTTTCTTCGACCATTTCAACAGTTGCTTGTTCTTCTTGTTCAATTGTTGGTTCGTCAACGAATTCGTCAAAGTTATCTTCTGCGAATTCTTCATCTTCTTCAAATTCGTTTAAGTTAGGCATAACTGCAATTGTACCGGAAGAGTTTCGTAATTCTTCAATACGTTGTTGTTGTTTATAAGCACGTTCAAGAGATTTTTTAGTTAAATACTCTTCATGAAGTTTGTCGACTAATTCACGCCAGTTTACACCCATTTCATCAAGATCTTCTTGAGAACGGATATCGATATGATGTCCGGTTAAATGGAATGCTAATTTAGCGTTTTGCCCACGACGACCAATTGCTAAAGAAAGTTGGCTTTCTGGTACAGCTGCAACTAAAGATTTTTGGCTATTTTCGCGAACTTTACCATCACGACTATTGCGTGTTGGTGTTGCAACTTCTGGGGCATCTTCTGCTAAGAACACTTCAATTCCTTGTGCTGGAGATAATGCGTTGCAAACAAATTCTTGTAAATCATCAGACCATTTGAAAATGTCGATTTTTTCGCCATTGAGTTCTTCACTAATCGCGCGAACACGGCTTCCACCTGGCCCAATACAAGCACCGATTGGATCGATGTTGTCGCGATTGGAAACAACTGCCATTTTGGCACGTTGACCAGCATCGCGGGAGATTGCTTTAATTTCTACAGTTCCTTGATAAATTTCGAGAACTTCTTTTTCAAATAAACGTTTGATTAATTCTGTGGAAGAACGGCTGACCATAACGATCGCACCTTTTGCTTCTTTATCCACATTTGTGATGACAACTTTTAATAATTGACCCACAGTGTATTTTTCAGATGGAATCATGTCTGATTTTCTCATGATTGCATCTGTCGCACCTGGTTGCATTTCACCATTTACATCTGCGCCTAAGCGGACCATGACGAAGCGTTCCTCAACGGATTGAACGATACCAGTAACCATATCACCAACGCAATCTTGGTATTTATCGATTACTTCTTTGCGTTCAGCATCTTTGATTCTTTGGAACATGACACTTTTTACAGTAGAGATATCTCCACGAACAAAGTTATCAATTTCAGTTTCTTCTTCTAATACTTGGCCAACTTGTGGGTAATCTGTGATGTCTTTTGCTTCTTCAAGATCGAGTTGGTAATCCGGATCTTCTACCGTTTCCACAACATCCCATAAACGGAACGCACGAATTCTTCCTTTTTCGTCTACAACAGTACGGATTTTGGCACCATCAGAGTTGTTCCGTTTGCGGTATGCTTTTTCAATCGCATATGAAAGAGCATCTTCGATTACATCTTTAGAAAGATTGTGGAATCCACCAATCTCGTTGAATGCCTCTAGTGCGTTGGAGGCTTTCTTTTTCGTATTCGTTGCTTTTCTAGGCATAATTTCCTCTATACATTTCATTTTTTAATCTTTCATCAAACAGTTGATGAAAGGATATTTTAAATTTAAAACTTGGATGGATATGCGACATTCTTGCTTTTGTATCCATCCTGATTCGCAAAGAGTTCGACGATGATAACTTAAACTTTTACAGCACTTTTGATCAGCGCGATATTATCTCGAGCAACATCTAATTTTTTAGGACGTCCTTTGATAAAGAAGCTAATATGAATTGCTTGTTCATCTACTGCATCGAGTTTAGCTAATACTTCATGAAAACCACTTTGAGGTTCTTTTAAAGTCACAGTGACATACTTACCTACTTGAGCTAAAATTTGAGCCTCGTTTCTTAACTCTCTTTCTGCTCCTGGTGAGCAAACCTCTAACATGTACTCCTCTTTAATCGCATCTAATGCATCAAGTTTTTCAGAGATTAATTCGGAACAGGATGCGCAAATATCTAAATCCACGCCACCTTCTTGACGATCAATCATTACGCGAAGAACGTGTGGTTTCATCTTTGTATCCCATTCAAGATCATATAAAGTGCAGCCTTGCGACTCCAATAAGGGAATGATCCAACTTTTCAGATTCTCCATTCAGTCTGATCCATACCAAAAATAATATGGATATCTCCTTTCTGTATTGTTTTGATTGTTACCACGATTTCAAGCATCTTCTTGTCTAAAAAAAACTCTAGACAAAATCGAAGGGAGCGGTTTTCCGCTCCCCTAAATTCAGATGCTACATGTAGTTTAACACTTGACAAATGTTCCTTCAAGTATAAACGACCGATAATATTTTGTCAAAGCTTAAATTTAAGCTTTACTTTTCGTTTGTTGGGGCGTTTTCTTGAATGATTTGTTCGATTTCTTTGACCGCACGATCTAAATCATCATTGACGACTTTAAAGCGATAGCGATCTTGTAAAGCTAATTCTTCTTTTGCGCGAGAAAGGCGTTGTTGAATTGCCGCTTCATCTTCACTATTCCGTCCAACTAAGCGTTTTTCTAATTCTTCAATAGAAGGTGGCAGAATGAAAATCGAAAGTGCCTCTGGATATTGATCCATAACTTGTAAAGCACCTTGTACTTCGATTTCCAGCATGACGTTTTTTCCTGCTTCTAATTTTTCTTCTAATCCTTTTTTAGGCGTGCCATAGGCATGACTTGAAAAACCAGCATATTCCGCAAAGCCATTTTCTTTAATATTTTGTTCAAATTCTTCTTGGCTGACAAAATGGTATGTTACACCTTCAATATCTTCTTCGCGTGGTTTACGTGTTGTCCAAGAAACAGAATTCACTAAATTCAATTTGTCATAATCTAATTTTGCGCGTAACGTTCCTTTTCCGACACCAGAAGGTCCGCTTAACACGATGATACTTCCCTTTTTCATTCTTGTTCCCTCTCTATTGATTGTATGATCTTAACATGGATATTCATTGATCTTTCCACGATTGAACTTTGTATAAAATTCATTTCAATACAGTCATTTTAACGTATGGAACACAATTTGTGAAAATAAGACATTGAATTCCTTCATCTTTTTATTTCGGAAAGTTTTTGGTTTTTAAAAAATAAGGTATATTAAAGCGGTACTGGAGGTGACTGTAATGCCATTTGATGGATTACTGATTTCTCGTTTAACCCACCAAATTCAACCCCTCACTGGCGCTAAAATTGGAAAAATCCAATGCTTATCGGATGAAGAAGTTTTATTTTATTTACATTCTCGAGAATGTGGATCGAAGCGACTCGCAATTAGCGTTCATTCTAATACTTGTCGATTCTATCTTTGTTCGACCAATAAAGAACCACTCCCTAACCCCACTAGCTTTGTGATGATGTTAAGAAAGCGGATCTCGCAAGGCTATATTACGGAAATCGAACAAATCGGCTATGACCGTATCGTTCGCTTTCATATACGAGCTGCAAATGAACTAGGCGATATCATTGAATATGATTTATATGCGGAAATGATGGGTAAATATGCCAATCTCGTTTTAGTCGACAGCTCAACTCAATGCATTGTCGATTGCTTAAAACGGATCCCTGTCTTTGAAAATTCCAAACGCTTGCTACATCCAGGTGCACTCTATACATTGCCGGAAAAACCAAATCGCTATGATCCACTAAAACCTGGCGATATTGATTTAGATCGAAGTTTAGTCAGTCAAATCGAAGGTTTTTCTCCAACTCTTTCTCGTGAGTTTTTGTATCGTTTAAATCAAGGCGTTCCGTATGAAACAATTATCGAAGAACTCATTTCATCCAATACTTTGTATTGTTATTCCAAAGAGTTTCATTGTTTAGAACTGACTCATTTAAATCAACAGCCTAATCAACGAGACTTAATGGAAGGAATCGAGCGTCTATATGAAGCCGATGAAGTCAAAAAGCGCATTGCTTTACAATGTGGGGATATTTATAAAGCAGTTGATCGTGAATTAAAAAAACTGACCAAAAAACTTCCCCGCTTGCAACAGTCTTTGGAAGAATCGATGGACTATGATCGTTATCGTGAATATGGAGATGTCTTATTTGCTTACTTATATTTAGATAAGCAACCTGTTCTTGAACTTCCTTCTTTTGAAGATGAAAACAAAATACTCCAAATTCCGATCGACATGCGCTATTCGCTTAAAGATAATGCCAATCTTTACTACAAGAAATACCATAAGCTCAAACGTGGTATTGAAATTTTGAATGAACAAGTCGAAGAGTGCGAGAACCAAATCGAGTATTTTTCAACGCTAAAAGAACAATTGGATTACTGTAGTGCCGATGACGTTTTAGAAATTCGCCAAGAACTTGCAAACAAACGTTTGGTGCGTTTAAAAAATCCAAGCGCGCGACAAAAGAAAAAGAAACTGCCGAATATCGTTCAAATCCAAATAGGTGATGCCATGATCTATGCGGGTAAAAACAACCTACAAAACCAATTCATCACTTGGTCTTTAGCTAGAAGAAAAGATTTATGGTTTCACGTTAAAGACTATCATGGCTCCCACGTTGTTTTACAAAGCGATCAGCCAACGGAAAATCAAATTCGCTTTGCCGCAAATTTAGCTGCTTACTTTTCTAAAGGGCGCAATTCTTCTAGTGTTCCGATTGATTACACTTTAATTTCCAATTTGAAAAAAGTTCCTAAAAAAGGACCTGGCTTTGTAACGATGAAATCGTATCAAACGATTTATATCGACCCACATTGCGATATCATCGAGGCTGCCATTCAAGCAAAAGCCGTTGACGAAAATATAGAAATCTAATGAAAAGCAGGATGCATCATCAAGCACCCTGCTTTTTTACATATTCAACAAACTTTTTAAAAATGGAAGACTTTTGATTGGCGCATCATTGGTATACACATACCAATCCAATAAGAAGATCAATAATGACCAATCCCAAGGAACTTGTTTTAAAGTATCCAGTTTTGAATGCGGAACTTTAATCAACCAGCGCAATTGACGTAATTGCACTTTTGAAAATAGCACATCCCCTTGTTCTAGGTTGATATGATCCAGACAAACAAATCCACCTTGTCTTTGGGAAATTCCCGCTATTTTAGAAGTCCCACCGCAAACATTACATTCATCCACATTCATGATCGTTCCTGTATGTTTTAAAATCTCGCAAACGATCAAGCATGCATAAAACAAAACTAACGATTCACTTGCCTCTTCACTAGCTTTCCAACATTCTTCTAAACTTGAATAAATAGTCGGAGTAATGCCATGCCGCTCAATGAGAATCGATAAAATCGCATTGAGTGTTTGGAATTCTAAAGAATCGTTCATCTTCCAATAATAACGCTCACTCGAACCACGTATTAAATACAACATATCGCGCGAGTATTGCGGATCATATACCACCTGTACCTTAGATCCCGGTAGTGCAATTCTGCGATTTTTTGATGTTTCTCTTTGGATTCCTTTGGCAAGCACACTATAAATTTCATTTGGCGTTGCTAAGTGGATGACGCCATCATGTTCTTGATAGTCATGAACCGATAAAACTAACCCTGTTACTTTAGGTTGCCCTAGTTCATCAACTGGATATTTCATATTGATTAAATCTACCCGTTTCATATCCATACCTTTTAAAAAATCCTGCCAACCTTTGTCCGGTTTTTATTTTACATATAAGAAGAAATCGTTTTGAGGGTTATCCAAAACCCAAGATTTCACTTTTAACGTTCTCCAATCAGTTTGTTTGCTCTCCAATCTGAACCATCTTGAATCCTTCTCCATGTACCTCATTGGACTCTAGTACAATTAAGAATGAAGCTGGATCAGCTTTTTTCACAGCCTGCTGCACTTGGAACATTTCCTTGTTATTGCAAGCACACATCACAACCTGCTTTTCTGCTCCTTTGTATCCACCCTGAGCACTTAGAATCGTTGTTCCTCTTTGACAGCATTCATCAATCACCTGACAAATCTCTCGTCCATGCTCGGTTACGATCAATGCCAGTTTTCCAGCATTAATACCATACATCAACTTATCGACAGCAACGGCAAAAATAAAGTTTACGATCATACCGTAAATAATTCCGTCAATATCACGGAACAAAATTCCACCTACAAGAATAATTCCTACATCGGACCAAAATGCAATTTTACCCAGTGACAAATGAGGCTTAATCGCTTTAACTGCCATGATAATGAAATCAGAACCCCCTGTAGATGAGTTCTTAGAATAAATCAACGCATATCCGATACCACCAAATACGCCTGTACAAAGAGCAGCTAATAAACGATCTCCCGTATATACCGGAAACAATGGTGCTACAAAGTCAATCATCAATGAGGAAAGCACCATACAACGGATTGAACTTACAAAGAATTTTTTTCCAAGAAGTTTATAACAAATGATTGCTAATGGAATATTCAATGCAATCGTCGATAAGCCGATTGGAATATTCAATAATCGATATAAAATAATCGAAATACCGGAAAATCCAGTCATCGGAAACTTTGCCTGTACAGCAAAGTTATAAATTCCAGCTGCAATAAATACACTTCCAATAAATTCCCACGCCAATTGAATTGCAAAGTCTTTTGCTTTTTCCATTTCTTTCATCCCTCCCTATATAATCAAGTCTTTTTCTTTCGAAAAAAGGATTTTAATGGTTTCTTAAAAGTGATCTCTTCGATCAATAAGCCTTTGTTATAGATATATTACTGTATCCGTTACTCAAATAGTGGGTTTAAGATACACGAAAAAACACCTTTTGATTCTCGTTTTACATGGCTTTGAGTTTCCCATTTTCTTTTAAGCGAACATTTAGCGATTGCCCACATCTAAACGATCCAATAAGCCTTTATGCTCACATTTTAGCAAGAAGTATTTCAAATCACGAATGTTCCAACAAAAGAAAACAGGTATCAATCTTTTGATTGATGCCTGTAAATCCGCCATGCAATGCCACGAATGTATTCAGTTTGTATAGTACCTGATCAACGTGTGGCATTGCTTGCAGGATTTTTTAATTTATGCATGAAGTAAATTATTCGGATAATTCATCTAATCCGAATTCTTTAATTTTTGCTTCGCGGTTTCGCCAGTTCTTTTCAACGCGAACATAGAGTTCTACTTCAACTGGTTTTCCTAATTTCTCTTTAATTTCTTTTTGTGCACTTAAACGGATATCGCGAATCATATCGCCGCCTTTACCGATCAAAATTCCTTTTTGAGAATCACGATCGACAATGACGATAAAGGATAAAGCAACTTTGCCATCCTTTTCTTTCATGCTTTCTAAAACAACAGCCACGGAATGTGGAATTTCTTCATGGGTTTTAAAAAGGACTTTTTCGCGAACAAGTTCACTGAGCTGGAATACTAAGCCATGGTCGCTTTTCATTTCTGCTGGGTATAAAGCCATTCCTTCTGGAATATATTGTCTAAATACCGATAATACTTCGTCTAAGTTTTCTTTTTTCAAAGCCGATAAAGGAACAATTTCCGCAAAGTCGTGCAGATTTGACCAGTACATCAATCGTTTTAAAAGTTTTTCTTTGTTCAATTTATCAACTTTGTTCAACAATAAGATGACTGGAGTATTGAGTTCTTTTAAGCGATTTAAAATAAATTCATCACCAGTTCCGAAAGATTGCGTTACATCGACAATCCACGCAATAACATCGGCATCTTCCATGGCGATATACGCATTTTTATTTAAAACTTTTCCCAACTCTTGTTGAGGTTTATGAATTCCTGGAGTGTCCATGAAGACATATTGCGTATCTTCATTGGTCAAAATCCCAGCAATATTGTTACGCGTTGTGTTCGGTTTATCCGACATAATCGCAATTTTTTCTTGTAATAAGGCATTTAACAATGTCGATTTTCCTGCATTAGGTCGTCCGACAATCGCAATTACACCTGATTTAAATTCTGACATGTAGAAATCCTTTCTAGAGTTTTCTATTCGATCAACATAATCATCTATCCAATTTCGATAATCGATTATTGTTGAAAATTTATCTTATCAAAAGAGCTTTGAAAAGGCATTAAGTAGATAAGGACCAAATATACTAAGGCCAATAATCACCGCAAAAATGCAGATAATTGAAACAGCAGCTGCACAAAGATCTTTAATTTGACCAGCTAAAGGGTTGCGCTCTAAAGAAATATAATCAACCGTTTTTTCAATTGCAGAATTGAAAAACTCAGCCGATAGAACGAGAGCGATTGCTAATGCTATCCAAAACCATTCAACCATTGTCAAACGAAAAAACAATCCCGCTACAATGACTAAAATGGAAAAAAAGGCATGTGCACGAATTGAGCGATCTTTGCAAAAGCCATACTTTAATCCTTGGTAGGCGTAAACAAATCTACCTTTCAGCCACGCCATCTAAAATTTCCTTTTGTAAACCAAACATCACTTCTTCATCTTCAGGGGTCATATGATCATAGCCTAAAAGATGTAACAAGCCATGGCAAAATAAAAAACAAGATTCGCGACGAGGTGAATGCCCATATTCTTTTGCTTGATCGAGAATCGCTTGTGTATTGATAAATATATCTCCTAATTCATTTTCTTCTTCTTCGATCAAAATATTACTATCATCGTCTTGCATCGCAAAAGAGATGACATCCGTTGGACGATCGACATTGCGATAATCTCGGTTAATTTCATGAATTTGTTCAGGATCACAGAAGATCACTGAACAAACTAAATCTTCACTTTTGTTTAATAGCTTACCTGCCTTTTCCATGATTGTAGAATAATCTTTTTCATAATCATGTTCAGGGGTCGCTTCAGTCATTAAATTAAATACAATTTCCATGCCTCTATTTTATGGTTTTTCTTGTTGCATGTTAAGTATTCAATGTATATTTCGCTTGAGTATAAAGAAAAGATGCCTGATCCGATACGACCAGACACCTATTCCATTCAAGTTTATTCTTCGCTTATTTTTCAATAGGAGCAGTACGGAAGGCGATTCCTTCAAATTGCCAACCTAATGTAACCAAAGCATCTTTTTCTTCTTGGTTCATTGTGTAATGATGGTTTCCATCATTTAAATTATAAACACGATAAACTGGTGCACTTTGTGGTTTTTTATTGGTATACCAAGCAACCTTTTCATCATGCCATCCTAAAGAAACAAGAGTATTCTTTTCGGTTTCATCTGCTGTGTAATGATGTAGTCCACTATTTGGATTGTAGACACGGTATAATGCTTGACCATTCTTTTCTTCTTCAGCCATGAATGCAACGCCTTCAGCATCCCATCCAACACTTGCTACATGTTTATATTCTTTTTCATCTAATGTATAAAGGTGTTCTCCATTATTTGGATTATAAGCACGATACACTGGGTTCAATTTAACGGTTGAACCGCCACCACCAGTGCTTGGAGCAGGAGTTGTAATCGTTTCACCTTTTCCAACTTCAATTCCATTTACAGTAACTTCATTTTCCGTTTTGTTTTCAACTTCCACACCACCAGGAACTTGGATAGAGTTAATTCCTTGTAAAATTTCTACTGATTCATTTGCATTTGCGACTTCTTTTTGAACTTCTTGAGCCGTACCAATAATATAGTTCGAATCAACTTTTAATGCCGCTTTATCATCAGGAACATACTTCATGACATCACTTGAGAATTTACCAGATTCTGCAACGATAGTCGTATCTTTAGAATCTTCAGCAACAAATAAATCTCTCATCGCTTTAGCATGTTCACTTTTGACTTCACTATTTTTTACATTGACTGAAATCGGGAATTTATATGAACCATCTACATAGATCGCATCACCTGTTTCATCAAATCCAGATTGTGCTCCTGTAGAAGGAACAAATTCTTGTCCATGTGATAAAACATGACTGTTTTCTACATTTAATGTTCCACCTTTGACCGCAATTCCTGTTCCAGCTTTGATGGTAGAGTTATTTTTCAAAGTAACAGATGATTCTTGGGCTGGCATATAAATTCCATAATAATCTTCTCTTGTCATCGTGAGTGTTGAATGATCTAACGTTAAATGTAAGTCTTTATCTGTTCCGTGTAAATCAAATCCTCGATAATAATTAGATTCGATATTTACATCTTTCAATGTCAATTTAATGTTACTTACTTCTTGATAAGGATCGCCTATTAATCCGACATTTGGACTATCTTCACTAGGATTATCATTGAAAGCTTGAATTTTGCCATTTTGAATAGTCATATCGACATTCGAATGTAAAAAATTGAGAGCAGTCGATAAAGTAGTAAACGTATTTCCGTTTAAATCTACAGTTCCTTTAACCCCTGATGAAGCACTAAAACTATCGTCACCTGTATAATCATTAACTAAAATTGCTCTATGATCTTTAGAATTTCCGATTGCATCTGATGCAGTTGTATAAAAATTATAAGAACCATCTTCTTGAAGAGCTTTAAATCCACCATTCATTCCCAAATAAAAATCGGAATACTTCGAAACCACATGTTTCAAATCTAAAGTCTTCGTTGTTGTTGTAATGTTTTCTCCAAATATGAATGTAATAATGTCAGTATTTAAAATGCTGCTTAAATCACCAAGCTTTTCTACATCAAAATGACTTTTGTTTTTTGCATTATTAACTATCCTAAAAGTCCCGCCTTTTTTTAATTTTGCAGTAAAACCTTTAGCTGGATAGTTTCCGTAAGGATTTTTAAAATGATTCGTTACGTTATGGCCATTTAAGTCTAAAGTAACATCAGCCCCCTGTGTTTCAATCTCTAGATTGATCCCGCTTGTCTGAACTTTTTTTGAATAAATTCCTGGGTTAGTGAAATCGACATCTTGATACAGTTTGACTTCAATTTTATTTCCTTTGATTGTTTTTTCTAATGCATCTTTCCAACTCGAATAATCATTTGTTTTTCCATCGATTGTCACAGATACAACTGTTTCTTCTGTTGGCTGTTCTGTTTCTTGGGCAAACGTAGAATTGTCTACTTGATCAAATGATTGTTCTTGTCCAAAAACTGGAGATATTGTTGTGGCCATCATGCAGGACGCCATCAGCAAAGGCAAAACTCTTTTTTTCATATTCAATTTCCCCTCTTGCTCACTCAAAAACCCGAAGATTTTTGATGATGCATAACATCTTTATAATCGTTTCAATAGTATCATCTTATCGATGATATATATATATATATATAGGATTGCTTAACAATCCTTTTAGTGTTTCTTCAGAGAATTGAAAATCTTATTTTGCGTTTTATATCATCTTATCAGCGTTGTATTTAGTCTAGAATTAAAGTGAATAAATATATTAATGCGTTTTTTCTTGTCAATATTTTTAAATTTAATTTCAATTTTGTTCGTTTTTTCGCTTTATTTGGCATAGAACGTTTCTCGCCAATAAACTTTTTAGGTTTAAAAGAAACAATAAAAAAGTTCAAAGTTGCTTTTTGATTAAGCATACTTAGAACTTTTTTCGTTATGAATTGTTCAGAGAATTCAATTATCAGTTAAAGATCAAAGCACTCACTTTTATTTTTCAATAGGTGCTGTGCGGAATGCAATTCCTTCATCTTGCCAACCATAGGAAACTAATACATCTTTTTCTT
>Kenny_p2__coassemble_6997_pt1 | contig 3494 bp, 2 predicted proteins | sample Kenny_p2__metabat2_low_PE_018 | metagenome-assembled genome bin Kenny_p2
CACCAGAATCTACTACGCCAGTTTTAGAAGAAGGTAGTGATCCTTTAGATGGAATAGAACAAGATTTGCCAGTCGACCAAAGTGCACCATTAGAATCAGATCTGGCTCTCGAACAAGGACAAGAAGTTGAACCAACACCCATAGAGCAATAAAGAAAAATAGACATTTACTCAATTTGTTCTCGTCATATCGCTGGATTCAATATAAAAGAGATGGCAAGCGCAGAAAATAAATGACAAACGTATAAATAAGCAATAACTTAAACTAGAAAGCGCAACATCAATGCGACTTTGAATGAAAAGACAATAAAAGCAATTGAAGAAATAAAGAATATAAAAATATAGAAAGAGAAAACGATTTATGGTTAAGATTCAAGAACTCTATTCACTCGAACATACTCTAGCCAAAGATTATTTATTGCAATATGAATATCCTTGGCAAGCACTCAAAGGAATTCATGAACTCATCCTCCAACTCATCGATACACTCGATGAACACTACAAACAAGTATCCGAAGGCGTCTATGTTCATGAAACCGCAAAAATCTATCCGAATGCTTATTTGGGTAGTCCCTGCATTATTGGACCCCGCACTGAAGTAAGACCAGGTGCATTCATTCGCCAAGATGCGTTAGTGGGTGCTGATTGTGTAGTCGGAAACTCAACAGAACTGAAAAACGTGATCCTATTCGATCATGTCCAAGTCCCTCACTATAACTATGTTGGCGATAGCATTCTTGGCTATTATGCGCATATGGGAGCAGGCTCGATTACTTCGAATGTCAAAAGTGATCAAACCCTTGTTGTCATTCAAGATCAAGACCAACGTTATGAAACAGGTCGTAAAAAAGTTGGAGCGATGTTAGGTGATCATGTCGAAGTGGGTTGTAACTCTGTTTTAAACCCAGGAACTGTCGTTGGCTGCAATACAAATATTTATCCATTATCTTGCGTTCGCCATGTCATTCCTGCGCATTCTATTTTTAAAGACCAAAACAATATCGTTCATAAAAAAATAGACAAGTAAAACAAAGATTGAATGAGGCTTGTAAACAATAGTAATTGCGCTGGCATGAGTTTTGTACCCAAAAACAAGTGTCCTTGGAACGGTCACAAAAAATCGAAAAATGCAAAAGCGTTTTCATATCCAGATGAAAAGAGAAGAATCCGAAAACAATTCTTATCGTTTTCTAAAGCTTGATTTGAATAGCTAAACAAAAACAGAGTAGAATTGAAGTGGATAAATCGGATCAGGAATGAAATTTAACCGAATTGCGAAGTAATCCCAAACAGGTGAATTATGGTTATAAAATGTGATTAATTAGGCAAAAAAAGAATTGTTTTAAAAAGCGTGAATGAAGCAATTGGTTTTTAAAATAAATATTAAATTTTTAGTATGAAAATCATGGGAAAACGGCAATTTTCGCAAAAAATATTCCGAAAAAGAAGACACAAAATGAGTTATATATAAGCCTATTTGAACTATTTAGAAATAGTTATGATTTTTTAATAATTCTCTTGGTAAAAGGTTGCAATAAGCGATTGGTTATCGTAAACTGTCCATGCTGATACTTATATCCAGAGTGCATTGAGGCTCAGGGCCCGAACTCAATGTATCCCTTACGATGCGAGTCATCAAAAGGTGTATCAGTCTAGTTAAAGAGCAGACAATCTCTCCTTGAACGTCACCATTCTAGTTCGGTTGTCTAGCCCAATTCTCGTCTTGACAAGGCGTTCGACCCTCGGATTTTTGCCAATTCGTCGCGTCCCTCGGCTTTTCTTGACTCCTGAATCTCTCGGACTCTTTAAATATGCTCCCTGGATAAAAAAATATTTTCGGCCTTGGCCTTTCGATGCTTATCAAAAATCGCATCCCTCGGATTTTCTTAATGAATAAAATCCATACCAAGAGCCGGTCCCTCGATGATCCACTCATACAAATCGTATTGAAAAATATATGGATTCGTGGGAATACCTTGCTTTGAATTAATATTTAGGAAAGAAGGAACATTATGAACAAAAAGTTTTTTGCAGCTTTAGCTTCTGCAACTATGGCTTTCACTGCGTCTGGTTCTATCGCTGTCTTTGCCGATGATTTTGTTGAAGAAAGAAACGATATCATTACTGGCGATGATGTAAAACCAGTCGAAACTACAGTTAAATGGAATAAAGAAAACTTCGGTGATTTAGTTACTGTTGTAAATCAAAAGGATACTTTCGTAGGTCTTCCTGTAGGTGTTACATTAGAAAAAAATAAAGAAGTTAAAACTGATGATTTGAAAAAAGTTACAGCAATCAACTTACAACAATATTTTGAAGGGGAAGTAAAAGGTTTAGAATACTTCACTGGATTAAAAACATTTGATGATAGCAAAGTGGCTTCAACTAAAAAAGTTACAAATGCAGCTTTAGATTTCTCTGCAAACACAAAATTAGAAACATTAACTGTTAAAAACGCAGAAGATTTAGCAACACTTGTTTTACCAGAACCATCCAAAAATGAAGATGATGAAGATGTATATTCTTTAACTACTTTAGCTTTAGAAAATACAGCATTAACTTCTTTAGACCTTTCTGCACAAACATCTTTAGAAGACGTAGCAGTTAAAAACAACGCAAACTTAAAAGATGTTAAACTTCTTCACGGAACAAAAGCACACCCAACTGCATATGGAAATGTAGATCTTTCTGCAAACTCTATTGAAACAATTGATCTAGCAAACTGTGCTTTCCATTCACTTAATTTAAGTGGAAACCATATCGGTGTCATTGATTTCAGTCAAACAACTCTTGGTTCAAAAGCAACTTTAACTGGTCAAACATTATATGTTTCTGAAACATTAGCAACAGTAAACTTAAAAGACACATTTGGTGATGTAGATACACATGATTTCTCTGCTGATGCTGGATACAACAAAAAAACAGGTGAATTAGACCTTGAAAAAGCTAAGGGATATAGCTATGTTTCTAAAGCAAAAAAAGGTGGGGTTCAAAAATTAGAAGTTACACTGACTAAAGCTAACCCAATGAACCGTTTATACAACCCTAACTCCGGTGAACACTTCTACACAGCTGACATCAAAGAAAAAGCAGCGTTAGTTTCTCTTGGATGGAATGATGAAGGTTACGGTTGGGTAGCTCCAAAAGCAAATCAATCTGGAGATAAAGCAGTCTATCGTCTTTACAATCCAAACGCTGGAGATCACCACTACACAACAAACAAAGTTGAAAAAGACACTCTTGTGACTTACGGATGGAAAGATGAAGGAAAAGGATGGTACTCCGATGATGACACTAGAGGTGTTAAAGTTTACCGTCAGTACAATCCATTCGCAAACGGTGCTGGATCCCACAACTATACAGTAGATAAAGCTGAAAATGACCACTTAGTATCCTTAGGATGGACTCCAGAAGGAACTGCTTGGTACGGTTTAAAATAGTCTGATTTAAAAACAAAGAATCGAATCGATCAACGAATCGAAATCAGCCAAGAAG